>OBZH01000063.1_pt1 | contig 136864 bp, 130 predicted proteins | sample 1476881 | NCBI WGS metagenome assembly OBZH01 (sample SAMEA2580230, study PRJEB22360) | human gut metagenome | biome: human gut; feature: human-associated habitat; material: faeces | place: Denmark | collected 2008/2010 | reverse complement strand
AAAGTGAGTCTCTTTTTGAGTTGAAACGAAGAAAAAAGTGTTAGTAGAAAATCGCCTTCGATTTTCCACCAACACAAAATATTATAGAACCTCAAAACGTAAGTCCTTCCAAAAGAGGGGCTTATTTTTTTACTTTCATTAGTAAAGAATTGCTTCAAAGTTAAAGATCCCGTGTTTGTTATTCTAAAATACAAATTATAAGTTATTTTATTAAGTAGTATGCAAACTGTAACTTTAATATCTAATACAGATTAATGGTAAGAGAATTATTCATTCAGTCTAATTTTGCATGTTTAATTTGTAAAAGTTGCCATTTTAAGTAAAGGGCTTACATTGTATAGTTTATTTGTAAGCGGGAGGTAGTTATGAGACAAGAAAAAATTGTTGAATACTTATATGCAAAGAAGCAAGCGATTGCTCCCAGGGCATTAGCCGCTAAATTTCAAATATCAGAACGAACTTTGGCGAATGATATTAAATGGCTGAAGGAAATCGGTTCAAACGAAGGATTTACGGTCGAACGGGTTCGTTCAGCGGGTTATCAGTTGAAGGTTTTCGACAACGTTCGATTTAGTAGTTATCTGTCGAAATCGAAAAAGCAAGAGCAGGTAGATAATTCAAGTCCGCAGGAGCGAATTAAAAATATCGAGCTATTGCTACTGTTCCATGAAGAGTACATTACAATGCAGCAGATTGCAGAATGGTTAGATGTCAGTTTGTCGACGATCAAAGCGGATATCAAACAGGTCGAACAGTTTTGTGACAATTATGATCTGACACTCTTTAGTAAAGCCCATTACGGCTTGAAGATCATGGGGACAGAAAGTAAAAAAAGACGAGCGATCTTATACTTAATTCGTAATACGATTCATACGCCGGTTTTGACGGAAAAGTACAAAGAGTTCAATTTTGTCTTCAATGAAGAAGAGCTTCGGCAGCTTTTAAAGGAGCAATTGTTAGAAAATCAATTGAAGATTAGTGATATCGTTTTTGAAAACATCGTTCAACATATTCGCTTGTTAAGCTTTCGCATCCTGCAAAACAATACCTTGAACAGCGAAGAGTTGGAGGAGCATGCAATTAGCGATGACTATGATCGTTTGACGGAAAAATTAGTCGGTTATTTAGAAGAGACCTATCAGTTGAATTTCTCGTGTGCGGAAAAAAATTATTTAGAAGAACAACTGCGTGGGAAATTTGCTGTTTTAGATGATCCTGCTAGTAATCAGCAATTGAGACAGGCGATCGATAAATCCTTGGAATTGGTAGACCGCCGCTATCACACGAGTTTTCGGCAGGATCAAGATTTAGCCAATGCGTTAATGATGCATGTAGCCCCATTATTGCAACGTCTTTACACCGGTCATCAGCTGGAAAATCCGATTATTGAGGATATTTACACGCAATATGCCAATGTATTTAATGTAGCAATGGTCTTTATCAATGAACTGAATAAAGACTTAGATGCGGATATCAGCAAAGATGAGATTGGTTATGTAGCGATTTATTTCGCGGCGAGCTTGGAAAAACAATCTAATCAAGTGATTGATGACTATCAGAAAATAGCAGTGATCTGTTCGACAGGTGGCGGGGCGGCTTATTTACTAAAAGTCAATTTGGAGCGATTGTTCAGTAATGCGAAGGTTGAAACATTTGCCCTCAATGAAATTGAGCAAATTGATGCTAGCTTTGATCTTTTAATCTCGACTGTACCGCTGGAGCAAACCGATTTTGAGATACCGATCATTTACACCAAAACGATTTTAAGTCAGACAGAGATCACAAAGATCGAAAAAGATTTGTACCTGTTAAGAGAATCGAAAAATAAAGTCTTTGATGTACACCAGTTCATTCTCAGTTTATTTGATGAGGAATGGTTTCAGATTAATGAAGAATCTAATGACTATCTGGAGCTTTTGGAAAATGAAGGTGCTCATCTTGAAAAGCGCGGCTGGGTTGAACGTGGCTTTAAAGAAAGTGTTTTAAGTAGAGAAAAGATGATTGATACGATTTATCAGCAAGGTGTTGCAGGGCCCCATCCGATGGAGCAGGCAGCCATCAAGGAAGTCATTGATGTGATTTTACTGAAAAAACCGCTGATTTATCGGGAGAAACAAGTAAGGATCATTTTTCTAATCAATATCAAAAAGGATCACTTGAGCCTGCATAAAGAAATCAGTCGTTTAATGATCAAGATGATGGATGATCCACTTTTAGATACGCAACTAACAAAAATGACGAATTTTCAAGACTTCAAGTCTTATATGAAAAGTTTAATGAAAGAAGGATAAAACAATGACCGATCAAGAAATGGATATTTTTAAAATTATTTCCGCAGCAGGAGATTCACGAGGTTCTGCTTTTGAAGCGCTACGTCTCGCCCGCAAAGGAAAATTCGAGGAAGCCGAAGCGAAAATGCAGGAAGCCAAGGAAAAAAGCATCGATGCACATGATGTGCAGACCAAGTTGATCACCGGTGAGATCAATGGAGATAAAACGGAGACGAGCTTACTGATGGTACATGCGCAGGATCACTTAATGACCAGCATTCTGGCTCGAGATTTGATTGAGGAAATGATCGGTATGCTAAAGGAACAAAGCGAAGCCAAGACTTTGCAATAAGATAAAAATTTATTAGGAGGATTTAACACATGAAAACATTACTCGTTTGTGCAGGGGGCTTTTCAACGACCATGATGATGGAGTCAATGAAAAAAGTAGTCAAGGAATCAAAAAGTTTAGATGAAAAGGATTATCCGATGGAAGCGATCGGTGTCGATAAGTTAGAACGTTACATCGATGATTACGACGTGATTTTAGTCGGTCCACAGTTGAGCCATAAATATGATTTCATTAAAGGAGAAGCTGACAAAAGTAATAAACCAACAGTGTTGTTAACGTCAGATATCTATGGGTCAATGGATGGTGCCACGGTTATGAAGCAGGCATTAGTCGCATACAGAAAAAATCAAGCATTAAAAACAAAATAGTTAGGAGTGTAAAAAATGGAAAATCCAAAGAAACAGGGTGCCTTCGAAAAAGTTGAAGCATTCATTCGTAAGACACTGGTTCCAATTGCGAACAAGGTTGACAGCAATCCTTACTTAACGGCGATTAAAAAAGGAATGGTCGTTATGACGCCAGTGCTGCTATTGGGTTCGATCGCGGCGATTTTTCCGTCGATTCCAGAGTTTATCAAAACACCAGGCGTTGCGAGTTGGTTTGAAAATTATGGGTATATCTTTGGCATTATTTCAAAAGTTTCATTAGGTCTTGTTGGGTTGTATGCGGTATTGGCGATCTCTTATTTTTTAAGTGAACATTACAAGCTGTATACAGTTGGTTCTATGATGCTATCAGCCATAGCTTTTCTAATTGTTGCAATGGATGTTGACGACAACGGCAATATCGTTGCTAGTTATCTAGATTCAAAAGGGCTCTTTACTGCCATATTCGTAGCCATTATTTCCGTTAAACTCTATCAGTTCTTTACGAAGCATAAATTGGTGATTAAGATGCCGGAAGGGGTACCGGATTTTGTCTCTAGTTCATTCGAATTGATCACACCAACCGCAGCGATCGGAGTTTTATTTATTGTGATTCGTGCGGTGACAGATAGTCTATCTGGTGGGGTTTTACTCCCACAAGTAATCATGGATGTTTTAGCACCTGCTATTGGCAGCTTGGATTCATTATGGATTATTTACTTTGTATTAGTTTTGCGTTTGGTTTTCTGGTTCTTTGGGATTCACTCAGCCGTATTATCGCCGATCTTATCACCAATTGCGGTACAGTATTTGTCAGAAAACATTGCGGCTCATGAAGCGGGGGAACCACTACAGCACGTAATTACAAATGGAACATTGTCAGCTTTTGCAAACTTCTCAGGATCAGGCGTTACGATCGGGTTAGTTTTAGCAATGCTGATCAGTAAATCTTTACGCTATAAAAAAGTCGGAGCAGTTGCTTTGCTGCCTTCACTGTTTGGGATCAATGAGCCGGTGCTCTTTGGTGTGCCGATTATCCTGAATCCTGTGTTGATGATTCCATTTATTTTCGGCGGTGCCTTAGTGGGAATGTTTCCGATGATCTGTATGAAGCTCGGACTATTGAATTTCCCGATCTTTGATCCGCCATATGTTCCAGTATTTATGGAGGGATTTCTGACTGGTTTTGACTGGCGTGCGATCATTATTCAGGTAATCCAAGTTGCGATGTCTTTTGGTCTATATCTGCCATTCTTTAAAGTTTTAGAGAAGCAAGAATTAGAACGTGAAGCATTATTAGAAGCTGAAAAAGCCAATTCTGTCATTTCAGATGACGATGAACAATATTTAACCGATATTGATTTCTAGCCAAAAAGGACAGCTTGGACTGTCCTTTTTGCTTTAAGGAGCACAACGAATGAAAGTAGAAAAATTACGAAAAAAATTAGCCGAAGAAAAACTAGATGGATTACTGGTAACTGATAAAATTAATCGCCGATATTTATGTGGCTTTACTGGATCGAACGGTCTTTTGTTAGTTACTGAAAATGCACTGCAATTATTTATTGATGGACGGTATACGCGACAGGCTCAGCAGCAAACGCAAGGGGTCGAAATTTGTGAAATTCCTGTTGGCACCAGCCTAATTGAAGTACTACGACCTTTTGTTAAGGGGGCTGTATTCGGTTTTGAAGCAGGGACGATTACTTATCAAAGCTTTATTAATTTTCAAGCTTTAATGGGAGCAGTCGGCGGACGATTAGTTGCAACAAAGAATATGATCGAAGAATTACGCATGCTCAAAACACCAGAGGAGCTATCTGCAATTAGACAAGCGGCCAAAATTGCTGATCAAACACTAGAAATGATTTTACCGTTGATTCGCACAGGTATGACAGAGTTAGAATTAGCCAACGAGATTGACTATCGCAGCAAAAAACTAGGGAGTGAAGGTCCTGCCTTTGAGACAATCGTCGCCTCTGGCCCACGAACAGCTTTGCCTCATGCCCATGCAGGCAACAAAAAAATTGAAGCCAATGAGTTAATTATGATCGATTTTGGATCGATCCATCAAGGTTATTATTCAGATATTACACGAACTTTTGCGTTTGGCGAAGTGGACAACGAAATCATAGAAACGTATCAAAAAGTTCTAAGCGCTCAAAAACAAGCGATTGAGACAGTCGCTTTAGGAAAGCCATTAGGAGAGATTGATCAAGTTGCACGGCTTGTCTTAGAACAAGAAAATTTGGTTCAGTATTTCAGCCATAATCTTGGTCACGGAATCGGACTATCTTGTCATGAGTATCCAGCCTTAGCTCCAAATGAAACGCTATTAATCGAAAAAAATATGAGCTTTACCATTGAACCAGGAGTGTATTTACCAGAGAAGGCTTTTGGTATTCGGATTGAAGATGACGTCGCGGTAAACGAATCGGGACACGCTGAAATCCTAACGCATTTTAACAAGGAGTGGATGACAATTGATTGCAACCGATAAATTATTGATGCAATTATCTGACTTAGATGCATTGCCAGGACAAGAAGCGCAAGTCCAGCAAGCATTGCAGGAAACGATTCAAGGTCCGATAACAAAGGACTCATTTGGCAATCTGTATTTTGGCGATTTAGAGACCAAAAAGAAAAAAATCGCGCTCTATGCACATATGGATGAGGTAGGATTTTTCGTTCACCATATCACGGAAGATGGGTTCGTCTATTTTTACCCAATTGGCGGTTGGTGGGGGCATGTGGTTTTAGGACAGCAGGTCAGGGCAACATGTCGTAAAAATGGTGCAATTTTGGAAGGGATCGTGGGGACGTTATCCAAAACTAGCCACAAACTGACAGAGGTTGTACCGATCAATCAAATGTATATTGATTTTGGTGTTCATTCAAAATCAGAATTAGAAGAAGCAGGTATGCAGATCGGTGACATGATTTTACCGAATACAAAAGCAAGAAAAAGCTTTAATCAGAAGAAGATTATGGGTAAAGCGTTGGATGATCGAGTGGCATGTACGATCATGGTGCAAGTCAAAAATCAGGCAGAAACAAAGAAGATCGAAGTGATTGGTGTTGGGACGGTTCAAGAAGAAGCCGGGACTAGAGGGTCTAAAGTCGCTGCTGCTCAAGTGGATGCAGACATTAATATCGTCATTGATGTTGCCAATGGGAAGGATACACCACATGCTGCAGATTTTCCAAATCGTATCCAAGGAAATGGTCCAGGCTTGGTTTTAGCAGATAAAACAGCGCTAGGAAACATCAAATTATTGGACTACTGTAAAGAAATTGCTGAAAAAAATCAACTTCCATGGCAATATGACCTACTTGGCGGTGGTGGCACGGACGCTGGTTCCGTACAATTATTTGCTGGCAAGCCAACATTGGTCTTCTGCGTACCTGTTCGTTATTGTCATTCATGGAACTCGATAGTTGAAATTTCTGATGTGGAAGCAACGATTGATTTACTTTCAGCAGTTATCCGTTCATTAGACGAAGGAGGAATTGAGCTTGAGCAATTTTAATCAGCAGCGTTCGCGTTACGGTACGTATTCTACCCAATGGGATTATGTTCAAGATCGCTTTGGTGAAAAAGATCTGTTGCCATTTTCTATTTCGGACACCGATTTTATGCTTCCTGATGGGACGATCGCGGTTTTAAATCAAGCGGTTAATCGTGGTTTCTTCGGCTATACTCGTTGGAATCATTTGGATTATAAACAAAGCATCAGTCATTGGTTCCAACAGGAGTTTGATTGTTGGATTGATCCCGAATGGTGTGTCTATTCTCCCAGTGTGATCTATAGTCTGTCGGTATGCATCCAATTATTGAGTAAAAAAAAAGATAAAATTATCACTTTAACTCCCTGCTACGATGCTTTTTTTAACTGTATCGGCGGTAATGATCGTGAATTAATCACTTTTTCACTAACAAACGTCAATGAACAGTTTACGATTGATTTCGCCGCACTGGAAAAAGCTTTTGCAACTGAAAAACCAACGATTTTTTTATTGTGCAATCCCCATAATCCAACTGGTCGAGTATTTACTCAAGGTGAGCTTACCCGCTTGATTTCCTTGTGTAATCAGTATCAAATTGCCATCATCAGCGATGAGATTCATATGGATGTGCGTCGTCCAGAAAAAAAACATTTGCCGATCTTAGCATTTATAGATCAACTCGAGATTCCAGTGGTTTTACTGTCTTCGGCGTCTAAAACCTTCAATTCTCCTGGATTAGGTGGGTCTTATGGAATCTTTTTTGAAGCTGGATTACGAGAAAAATTCTTGAGTGTTTTGAAGGGGCGTGATGGCTTGTCTTCGATCCCTTATCCTGCATTGCTTGCGACGATGGATTGCTATAACAATCAGAATAAATGGGTGGAAGAGTTGAATCAGACCATTGATGCCAATTTCTTAGAGTTGAAAAGAATTCTTGCTAGCGATTCACGAATTCAGTTTGAGATTCCCGAAGCTACCTATCTAGGTTGGATCAATATTGAGCAATTACCTTATACAATGGAAGAACTACAAACAGTTTTAGTCAAACAGGAAAAGGTAGCGATTATGAAAGGAGAGACTTACGGACCAGAGGGTGAGAGGTATCTTCGGTTTAATTTAGGTGCTCCAAAAGAAAAAATTATTGATGGCGCTGTACGTTTGATGCGAGCAATTCAAAGTTTAGATCAAAAATTCTCTTAATTTCTTCCCTTCATTTGTTAAAATGGAGTAAAAGTGAGGATGATTCTAATTAGCACAGCCATTGTAATTCTCCATGAAATCTATGGCATTAATGATTTCATGCTGGATCAAATCAAGTATTATGAACAGAGGGGCTTCACTGTTTATTGCCCTAATCTTTTGAAGCGGGCCTCTTTTTCTTATCAGGAGGCGGAACAGGCATACGAGCATTATTATGCTCATTATTCGGAGATCAAAAATTTCACTTTCAATTATTATATTGAGAAAATATCTCAGCTCCATGAAACGGTCTATCTTTTGGGCTTTAGTGTTGGTGGCACACTTGCTTGGCTTTGTAGTGATGAGCTGGAGTGTGCTGGGGTGATTGCCTGCTATGGTTCGCGAATCAGAGACCATCTACAAATTATGCCAAAGTGCCGGACATTGCTGCTTTTTTCTCAAGAACCTGCTTTTTCAATAGAGAAAACAGTGAAAAGTTTAGAAGGAAAACAGAACACAACTGTTCGTCTTTTTACGGCTAAGCACGGTTTTCTAGATTCCTATTCTGCAAATTATCATCCTGAGACTGCAAAAGCGGCACAGCAGGAAATTATTTGCTTTTTGAATGAAACATTTGAGTAGGTAAAGTAAAAGCAGAGAAGCGGCCAATACTCCTTGGCTTACTTCTCTGCTTTTTCGTTCCATTTTTTTGGACTCCAAATATTTCCCTCTAATGCGACTTGTAAACTTTCATTGTCATCTTCTAATTGTTCGATATATTTAACTGCCTCATCGATGATAAATTGGTACTTCTCATCAGAAATTGCAGTCAATTGTTCCTGTAACCATGTATTTCGCATTTACTTCACCTCAAAAGCAGTGTAGCATAGAATTAGTCGATATCTCGTGTGGGATGCTTGGGAGGAATTTTACAATGAAGATAAATGAAAGCGTTCTTATTGAAGCAAAGGCAGAATTAGCTGCAGCAAAAATCGAATTGGAACGATTAGAGCATTTAACTTTTTCCAGTGAGTTGAAAGAAGAGCGGATTAAATCACTAAAACAGGAAATTCAACAGGCAGAGCGTTTGTTGAATACGCAAGCAGATATTTAGCCTTCTCATTTCTTCGATGGTAGAATAATTTTAGAGATATTTGGTGCCTATTTTATCAATAGAGGAGGATTTGTTATGGCAAATAACGACGAACTAAAAGGTAAAGTGAACGAGGCAAAAGGGAAAGTAACAGATGATGAAACGACCGAATTAAAAGGCAAATTTCAACAAGGATTCGGTAAAGCAAAAGACAAGGCAAAAGAAACAGCAGATGATGTTGCTGGTAAAATCAACAAAAAGCTCGATAAAGAAAAAGAAGATTAATACATTAAGACCTGCTGCGGCGGGTCTTTTTTTTGGGGTCAAATATTTCTTATGATCAACAAAGCAATTCATGAAGTCAGCAGTTTAAAGCGATCAATCAGCTGGGACTATTGGATGAAAGCCTTCTTTGTTTGCTATATAATACTATTAAGAAGAAAAATGAAAGGTTGAGGTTGTCGTGTCGCAAACTGCATTATTGGTCGTGGATATACAAAAAGGAACATTAGCACCATTGATTGGCAAAGAAAATTTTTTGAAAAATGTGAATGGATTGATCGATTATTTTCATAAAGAGGATCTTCCTATCGTTTTTATAAAAAAGGCTGGGTATGGTGAACTTTCGCAGAAATTACACCGTGAACCGGAGGATCTAGTGATTTCAAAGATTCAAATGAATACATTTAAAGCACCAGAATTCCGATCGATCATTTCTAAACATGATTTTCGGAAGTTTGTGGTAGTTGGCTTAATGAGTAACGCGTGCGTCCAAAGTACGTGTAAAGGGGCTTTGGCAGAAAATTATCCTGTGACATTAATTGAAGATGCTCATGATTCTGTTATTAAACCAATGCGAAATATTTGGAATAGGAGGTTACATGATCTAGGTGTAACGATTATGACCACTAAAGAGTATATAGAAAAGTAAAAGGAGTGACTAGTTGTGCGTATTTTAGTAGTTGGTGGTAAAGGAACGATCGGTCAAGCAATTGTTGAAAAATTGAAGGAACATCACGAACTGATTATAGCTGGAAGAACAAGTGGCGATGTACAGGTGGACCTAACATCTGTAGAGAGTATCGAAACAATGTTCAAGAAGGTTGGACATGTAGACGCGATCGTAAATGCTTCAGGAACAGCCAAATTTCAACCAATAGAAGAAATGACCCCTGAAGATAATCTAGTGGCGGTACAAAGCAAGCTGTTAGGGCAGATCAATCTGGCATTAATTGGACAAAAATATTTACGACGTGATGGCAGTATTACATTAACGACAGGCATCATGAAGGACGATCCGATTCCAGGCGGGGCTTCAGCAGCAATGGCCAACGGTGGTGTGGCAGCTTTTGTAAAATCAGCAGCCATTGATTTTACTCAGGGTATTCGCATCAACTGTGTCAGTCCCAATGTTTTAGTAGAGTCCTATGATAAATTCCAAGATTCCTTTAGAGGGTTTGTACCTGTACCAGCAGAGCGCGTGGCAATGGCATTTGTAAAAAGTGTCGAAGGAAAACAAACAGGGCAAGAATATCAGGTGTATTAAAGGGCGAGAAATGATATAGAATACAATAATAGATGGTTATTTTTCACTTGAAGCCAGTATTGTTTTAGAAATATTAACTTTGACTGAGCCGAGCTGCGCGCCGAAAAAAAGCAGATAGCCATTTTTACTAAAACGAATTATCAGATTTTTTCCTAGGATAAATCCGTTATTCTACACATATTGGAATTTAAAGTAACAAAACGCGAAAACAGTGTGTTTAAACTGTTTTCGCGTTTTTGTTAGTCATTTTTTTCAGTGGTGTATTCTTTAAAGGATTTTGTTTTGTACAAATCTTCTGTTGATTGCTGATTATTCTTCGAAAAGACGCTGGTTGATTGATCACCTAGCTTTTTCTCAATCCCGTTTAAGTTTTTGATGGAATTTTTATAATTGATTTCCTCTACTTTAACCGGGCTCAATCCACTGTCGTAATAAAACCGCAACAGATCCCCATTATTGATCTGATCGGAGATATTTAGCTGTTCCTCGACTTTCTTTTTAACTTCTTTGGCTTCTTCCAGTATTTCAGGCTGACTAAAGTTCAATAGAGCCCCTGTTTGATTATCGTAAACATCGCCCTTATGGTAAGAATAGTCCTCCGTAACAAAATCTCCATTGCGAAAGGCGACTAACTGTTCTCTATTAGGAGAAAGCAGGTCGTGTCCCAGCAGCATTAAATCATTAGAATCATAACCAACTAAATGCAACAACGTAGGCAATACATCGATTTGTCCACCATAAGTATGATTGATCGTTCCCTTTTCTTGGCCCGGAAGATGAATGATCAAAGGCACCTTTTGTGCTTCGATGGTATCAAAGGTCGTCCAATCATCTTTGCCAAATAATTCTTTAGTTGCCTCAATTCGTGAGTCAGAAATACCGTAGTGATCGCCATATAAAACGATCATAGAATTTTCGTAAAGTCCGCTGGCTTTTAGATAATCAAAAAATTCTCTGATGGCTGTATCAGTGTAATTCGCTGTTGCAAAATAGCCGTCGATCGTTGAGTCGCCGGTATCTACTTTTGGGAAACCATTCTCCGCTTCAGGTAATTCAGAAAACGGGTAGTGGTTAGAGACAGCTAAAAATTTCGCGTAAAAAGGCTGCTGCAGGTGCTCCAAATATTTCACTGATTGCTGGAAAAAAGGCTTGTCATGCAACCCGTATTGGAAAGAATTCTTATCATTTAAACTATAATAACTAGAGTCAAAGAAATGCTGGTAACCAAATCGTTTATATGTTTCGTTGCGATTCCAAAAATTTCCAGCATTACCATGAAAGGCTGCAGTTGTATAACCTAATTTTTGATCAAAAACCGCAGGTGCGGCATTAAAGGTATTCTTGCCACCTAACTGTGAAAATAGAGAGCCTTGATTCAGCCCAAACAAGGAATTTTCCAATAATGTTTCTGCGTCACTGGTTTTTCCAGCACTGACCTGATGGTAAACATTGTCAAAGCTGAAAGAGCTTTGACTGTGATACAGACTATTTACAAAAGGCATGACTTCATGCTCGACACCGTTTTCGTCTTTCAGCTTGTAATCAATCAAAAATTGATGGGCACTTTCTAGATGGACATAGATAATATTCTTATCTTTAGCTATACCAAATGTTTCCTTATTCATTTCCTTTGGCTGCTGCTTGAGTTTTTCCGCTAAAACTTCCATATCATTAGGGCTGGCCTGTGCACGAATTTGTGAGACTTGGTAGGTTTTGACGCCGTCGTAAACGGTATAGGCGTTGATTCCTAAATATTTCACTAGATAATCTCTAGAAAACGTTCTAGTCAATAAGCCTGGACGACTTGTTTCCGCCAGTGCAATATTTCCAGCAAGAAACAATAACGAAGCCATCGTGACTGTAAAAGCCAGCTTTGCTCGAACGGGACGAGTATCTACTGGGAGTTTCTTTAGTAGTAAAGCGGCTAGTACAGCAATACAGTCCAGAAAATACAGAACATCATGAGGCTTAAATAGTCGTATAGCACTTTCTCCAAGTCCGCTGGCGACTTTTCCCGCACCTAATATTGTATCAATGGTAAGAAAATCGGTGAATTCTTGATAATAAACCACGTTAGCAAAAAGTAAGATGCTAAGTAACAAGTAAATGAGATATCCTGTAATATAGGCAGCTTTCGTTCTCCGGATAAACAAAAAGATCGACAAAAAGAGCATTGTGGACGCTATCGGATTGATTAGCAGAATAAAAACCTGAAGCGCATTATCTAAACGCAAGTCGAAATCGACCAGATAGGCAAATAGATTTTTGGCCCATAATAATAGCGTTAATATGAGAAAGAAGCCGAATCTCGAGTTCAGTTTTTCTTTGATCATGTCATAACCTCTCTTAGTCTTTGTTCTAATTAGTTAATTGTATCGAAAAAACGGTTGGTATGTAAAGGCTATCAATACGAGATATAACAAAATTTAGAGAAAAAGCAATGATCCGCGAATATAGTATAAATTTTATATGAGATTTGATTTTTTTCAAAAAACGAACCGATAGTTTTTTCTATCGGTCCATTTTCTATGCTTCGGTTGGTTGTTTCTGGTATTCCTTCACGAAGGCTTTTGCCTCTTTGTTAATTATTTTCAAATCGCATCCCTGTTGCTTTGCTGCAAATACACAGCCGCAGTAGCATTGGCGATACACATCGTACTCTTTACACATCTCAATCGAACGTTGGTAGCCGGAATTTTTTTTAAAATCACTTGTCAAGTAATGCGTATTGTAGATTTTTTGGATATCCATACCGATTTGATTGATCAATTGGCTATTTTTTTTCGGGGAAATCGTTAAGGCACTACCAAAATAGTCGAAACCGCGTTCCAACGCTTCTTTTGCTGCTAAGTCTAAGCGCATATTAAAGCAAGCGGTACAACGTTTCCCGCCTTCAGGTTCTGCGATCAATTCCTTTTGCTGCATTAACTGAATGAATTCATTCGGTTTATAGTCGTCAATAATCAAATCAACTTGATTGCCAGTCGCTGTATTAAAGTCATGGATAAATTTTTCTTGAACTAAAACTCGACGTTGATATTCACTTTCAGGATGGATGTTTGAATTTGAGAAGAAGATCGTCACATCTGCGTGCTGGGTCAAAAATTCCAAGGTATAGGTACTGCAGGGTGCGCAACAGGAATGAATCAAAATTCGTGGGCGGACTTTTTCTTTTTCCCACGATTGAATCATCTTATGCAACACACGGTCATAATTTATTTTTTGGTTATTCATTTTCTCAACGATTTCCGTTGCATCTATTATATTCATCAAATCACCTGAAGGTATTATAAGGGAAATGAAGTTAGAAAAAAAGACGATTGAGAAGCACTTTAAGATTAAAAAAATGGCTTAAAAGTAAAAAAAAGCTGAGAATGATTGAAATATATTTAAAACTGAATATAGTATATACTGTAAGGTATATACCGAATGAGACGGAAAAAGTTAATCTAGCCAAGCTGTGGAAGAATCAGTATAGTGAAAATGAAGATTGGATAGTAGATAGAAAGAAATAATCGAAAAAGGGAGAAATTATGGAGGATAAGAAAACGACAAAGGCGAAATTTAATCAGGTATCCGCTGAGATCGAAAAACGTATCCATGAAGGAATCTATGTAAGCTCACAAAAATTACCTTCTGAATATGACTTGGCGAAGGAGTTTGATTGTAGCCGCTTAACGATTCGTAAAGCCATCGATGATTTAATCGGCAAGAATATTTTGGTGAAACGGCGCGGTAAGGGAAGCTATGTAATGTCACAGCCAAAAATTCAAAGTGGGCGCTCTGGGCTGCAAGGCTTTACTGAAGCCGCGAAGGCCTATGGAAAAACCAGTAGTACAGAAGTTATTTCGTTTAAAAAGGTTAGTGAGCCGTCAGAGGAAATTCTGAACGCACTGCAACTAGAAGAAGATCAACCAATCTATGAGTTGGTTCGGCGGCGGATATTAGATGATGAACCAATGACAGTGGAAAAAATTTATTTGTCCGAGTTTTATGTAAAAGGGTTAAAAGCAGAGGATTTCAGCGGCTCGCTATTTAAATTGCTAGAGGAAAAAACCGAGATTGCCTATTCTCATCAGGAAGTGGAGGCAATTTTGGTCAAACCGGATCTTTCAAAATTACTGGATGTACCGATGGGAGACCCCTTGCTGCAAGTCTATTCTGTGACCTATGCATTAGACGCGACACCGATTTTTTACGATATCTCTTACTATCGCTCGGATCGTTATGTCTTTAAAACCACACTTACTCGCTATGGCAAATAAAGCAAGTACAACTAGGGAGGCTCTTATGACGATTGATTTTCGAAAAGTAATTGAAGAAAACAAGGAACAATTCTATCAGGATCTGGATCAGGTAATGCAAATAGAAAGTGTTAAAGGTACACCAGCAAAACAAGCACCTTTTGGGAAAGGCCCCAAAGAAGCCTTACTCACAGTGATGTCTTTAGCGGAAAAATACGGATTCAAAACGGCGATCATCAATGATGTAGTAGGGTATGCGCAATGGGGTGACGCAGAAGACTATATTGGTGTCGTGGGTCATCTGGACGTTGTCCCAGCGGGGGATGGCTGGTCATTTCCGCCGTTTAAATTAAGCAAAAAGAATCAACGCTTTTATGGTCGCGGCATTTTAGACAACAAAGGACCGATTTTAGCCTGCTTATTTGGCTTGAAGCTGTTGAAGGAGATGGATTTGCCCGTAAAGAAAACGATCCGAATCATTTTTGGTACCGATGAGGAAAACGGCAGCTCAGATATTCCGCTTTATTTGAGCGAAGAACAGCCACCACAGTTTGGTTTTACGCCTGATTGCAAGTATCCGGTGGTTTATGGCGAACGTGGGATTGTTAACTATGAAATTTTGACAACGCTTCCTAAAGAAGAACTAAAAGATTTAGGTGATTTCATCGGTGATCAAGCCCGCGATCATGTTCCAGATGCGTTATCAGTAACTATACACGGCAAGAATATCAGTGTGCAGGGGAAAAGAGCCCCTTCGAATGCACCTGAACTAGGAGAAAACGCAATTACACTATTGGCGGAAAAAATTTTACAGGAACAAGCCGTTACTGGAACACTGGCGGAGTATTTTTCTTGGCTGGTAAAGAGTTTAGCAAATCAACATCATGGGGAAGGATTAGGCCTTGCTTTTTCAGACGCGGATAGTGGTAAATTAATGATCACGCCCTATGAATTGATCAAAAAAGACCAGCAGTTAGCGCTTTCGGTAGCGATTCGCTATCCTGTTTCAGTCACAGAAGCAGAAGTTACCGATAGCTTGAAAAAACATTTGCCGCCGGAGAGTCAGCTAACAGTAGTCCGTCGTATCAAAAGCAGCCATTTTCCTAAGGATAATCCCAATATTCAACTCTTATCAGCTGTTTATGAAGAGGTTACAGGATTGGATGGGACTCCGGTAACGACGACCGGAGCAACTTATGCCCGCTTTGTTCCGAATATCGTTGCCTTTGGTCCTTCGTTTCCTGGTCAAAAGGGGATTGCCCATAATCAGGACGAATATATGGATGAAGAGGATCTGTTGAAAAACATGGAAATCTATATGCGGGGCATGTTAAAACTAATTGAATAATTGATTTTTTGAGACCTAGCAAGGGATTGCGGGTCTTTTTTTTGTTGCTTCATATCTTTAGCTTAGAAAACGGTAAAAAAAGATAAAAAAATTTCAAATTTAGTATATACAAAACAGTATATACTATCTATAATGAATTCAGATTTTGAAAATGTAAACGGTAACGGGAGGAGCACGACGATGGCGTGGGGAGCAATTGCGACATGGCGCATGGCGCATGATGGTGTAATAGAAGCAATGTATTTGCTAGAGAAGAAAGGGAAGGCTGGTGACGCAGTAGAAACCTTAATAAAGACAGTAGAGGATTATCCTTATTATAAATCTGTTGGTTTTGGCGGATTGCCGAATGTCGAGGGAATCTTAGAGATGGACGCTGCCTTCATGCACGGGGATACCTTTGAAATTGGTGCAGTGGCAGGAATCACCGATGTAAAAAATCCAATCTCTGTTGCACGAAAACTTAGTAAAGATAAATTCAATAGTTTTCGGGTCGGTGAAGGGGCAACCAAATATTCAATGCTGGAAGGCTTCGAACGAAAGAGTATGCTGACAGAACGTGCCCATAAAATTTGGGAGAAGCGTTTGAAGGAAATTCAGGAAAATAATCTGAATCCCTACGATGGTCATGATACCGTTGGCGCGATTACTTTGGATCAGATGGGAACGATGACGGCAGGCACATCTAGCTCTGGGCTGTTCATGAAAAAGCCGGGACGGGTCGGTGATTCCCCATTATCTGGCTCGGGATTTTACGTGGATAGTGAGATCGGAGGAGCAGCAGCGACAGGCTTAGGCGAAGACTTGATGAAGGGCTGCTTATCCTATGAAATCGTTCGTTTGATGGGAGAAGGGTTGAAGCCGCAAGACGCCTGCGATAAAGCTGTCTATGAATTTCATGATAAATTGACTGCACGCTATGGCAAAGCAGGTGCTTTCTCATTGATCGCGATGAACCCTAAAGGCGAGTGGGGCGTAGCGACAAACGTTGAGTTTACGTTCAGTGTAGGTAACGATAAGGAAAACCCGCAGATTTTCATTGCCAATATGGGAAGCGGTCACACTACAGATATCCAACCGATCACACAGGATTGGCTAGATGCCTATGAAAAACGGATTAAAGCACCGATTGAATAAAAAATAGGAGAGTGAAGAAAATGAGTAAAAAACAAATTTATCTATTTTGCGATGCAGGGATGTCCACAAGTATTATGGTTAACAAAATGATGGAGATCGTTGAAAAACATAATATGCCGCTGCAAATTACAGCTTTTCCAGTAGCACGTGCACAGGAAGTAGTTGAAAAGGAAAAACCAGTAGCGATTCTTTTAGGCCCACAAGTAAAATTCTTATTGGAAAAAACACAGGAACAATTTGCTCCGCAGGGGATTCCAGTAGCAGTGATCGCACCCGAGATTTACGGCATGATGGACGGGGAAAAAGCGATGAAGGAAGTTCTAAAATTGCTTAAAAAAAATAAAAAATAATATTGAACTGATTGGAGGATAAAAAGATGCAGAAGTTTTTAAACTGGTTGGAAAAAGTTTTGACACCATTAGCCAAAGTCATCGGGGAAAATAAGTATTTGATCGCGATCCGTGACGGTTTTTTGATTTCTACGCCCTTATTGATTGTTGGATCGTTCTTCCTACTTTTGGCGAATTTTCCGATTCCGAATTGGAGCAACATGATTTCTCCAATTTTAGGCAATAATTGGGAATCCTTGATGTCGGTACCTGCTTCAGCCAGCTTCGATGTGATGACAATTTTAGCGGTTGTGGGAATTGCTTATAGCTTAGGACGGCAATTGGAAATTGATGCGATTCAGTCGGCTGCTCTGGCATTGGTTTCGTTCTTTATCCTGACGCCTTACACTACACTCTTCACACCAGAAAATAGTACGAAGGTGTATGAAGTAACGAGTTTACCTTTAAAATGGATGGGTTCAAGCGGACTATTTTTAGGAATGATCATTGCGTTAGTTTCTACCCGGATTTTTGCGGCCGTGATTCACCGCGGCTGGACAATCAAGATGCCAGATGGTGTTCCACCTACCGTAGTGAAGTCTTTTGAAGCATTGATTCCAAGTTTTGTGGTAGTAACAATTATGTTTGTTCTCAATTGGTTAGTTTCTTTGACATCAATGGGGAACTTGCAAGATGTGATCTTTACATTCTTACAAACGCCACTATTGAGTTTAGGCAACACGTTAGGCGCGATGATTATTGCTTACTTATTCCTACATTTCTTTTGGTTCTTCGGTATTAATGGAAGCAGTGTTGTTGGTGCGGTGTTCAATCCGGTTTTACGCGCATTGTCAGTCGAAAATATGCAAGCATTTAAAGACGGGCATGAAATTCCCAATATCATCACAGGTCAATTTCAAGACATGTTTGCGACATTTGGCGGTGGTGGCTCAACACTGTCATTAATTATCGTGATGGTACTCTTTTGTAAGAGCCAGCGAGTCAAAAAGTTATCACAGCTATCACTCGTTCCAAGTATTTTCGGTATTAATGAGCCAATCATTTTTGGCTTACCAATTGTTCTGAACCCGATTATTTTGATTCCTTTTGCGCTAGTTCCTACTATTAATATTATTATTTCTTACTTTGCGATGGATTGGGGACTTGTTCCTTATACAAATGGTATTCAACTGCCTTGGACGACACCGCCGATTATCTCCGGCTTTTTAGTAAGCGGCTGGCAGGCCTCAGTTTTACAGGCGTTGCTGATTGTATTAGGAATGGCGATCTATTATCCATTCATCAAAGTGCTAGATGATCAGTATTTACGAGAAGAAAAAGAAGCGGAAGAGCTTGAAGCAGAAGAGATCGACTTTGATACCTTTGATTTTGATGAAATTTAGGCAGAAGGGATTTTGGGGAAATGAATGATGAACAGTTACAGGTAGTTATGGGACTAATTATGAATGCCGGTAATGCAAAGGGTGAAGCAATTGCAGCGTTGGCGGCGGCAAAGGAAAATCATTTTTCGGAGGCTGAGTCACGAATGAAAGCAGCTAATGATGCATTAGTTGAGGCCCACAATACGCAAACGAGTCTGCTGACCGCGGAGGCTAGTGGAAATAATTCAGAAGTGACATTATTGATGGTGCATAGTCAGGATCATTTAATGAACGCTATTTCCTATTTAGGCTTAACTCAAGAATTGATTGATGTTTATAAACGACTGAAGGTATTAGAAGCAAATTAAAATCCAAGTCTGACAAGGAGAATGCTCTTTGTCAGTTTTTTTGTATCTAGACAAGAGATTGGAGAGGTATAATCAAAGAGAAAAATTATCGGAGGGCAGGGACTCAATGAAAACATTTATCACATATAATAAAGAAAAACACATCTATCCAGTAGTTATCAGTTTGCCCCATAGTGGAACATGGATACCAGAGGAAATGCGCTCAAGCTTACGGAAAGATGTGGTTTTGGCGAACACAGATTGGTTTTTACCCGAGCTATACAATTTTTTAGTAGCAATGGGCTGTACGATGATCGAAAATCGAGTGAATCGTTATGTGGCTGATCCGAACCGAGAAAGTCAAATAAAAGGAATGAATTATCAAGAGGCGGTGATTTATCAGCAAAATACCTTTGGAAAAGCCTTGTATACAAAAAAGCTAACATCAGATATTATTACTGAACGCTTAGAAAACTATTATTGGCCCTATCACCAAGCATTGCAGAGATTAATCGATGCCAAAAAGAGCCGATTTGGAAAAGTCTATTTAATTGATCTGCATAGCTTTGCGGAATATCCAAATGATGCCAGAACTACCCCAGCTGATTTTGTGATTGGAAATCAAATGGATCAAACTTCTAGTGCGAAATTGCGAAAGCTGTTAACAGTTTTTTTAAAGGAAGCTGGCTACAGCGTTTCCAACAATCACCCATTTCGTGGTGGATTTATTACCCGTCACTTTAGTGAACTATCCGGAATTGAAGCATTACAGCTAGAGATTCGCTATAATCAGTACATTGAGAAACGTTCTTTCGGTGAAGAGGTACTAACCAAATATGATTCAGAATTATTTTCAAAAGCACAAGAGCATTTAGCAATGGTTTTTAGGAAATTATTCACGGAACTATCCATAGAGAAATGATTTTAGAAGTCTGTACTACTAAGTAAAAAAGCGTTCGATCATTTTTGATCGAGCGCTTTTAATAATCATTTGGATAGTGGACCACGATAAATTTTACGACATTGCTAGTTTGGTTGTCCCAATTGTGATCAATCGTCGAAAAATAATGAGCGGAGTCACCTGGATAAAGTTGGTACGTCTTTTCTTCGATCACCAATGTCAAGATTCCCTCTAAAACATACACGAACTCTTCTCCTTGATGTGGATAGGTAGTCGGCAATTCACGCTTTTCATGTGGCATGATTTCGATCATTTTTGGCGCAATCTTCTTATCCTGTGGTGTGCGGCTTAATTGTTTATAGATCATGTTGTTTAATTTGTGGATCACCGGTTGGTCGTACCCGCGAACAATCGGTTCAATTTCAGGTTCTTCTTCAAAAAAATAATTAATTCTTACTTTAAATAAATCTGCGATACTTGATAAATGTTCAACCGCAATCGTTGTAATCCCCCGCTCGAACTGCGATAAGAAGCCGGTTGACAAACCGGTGGCTTCAGATAGCTGTTTGAGAGTCATCCCTTGTTCATTACGCAAATTTTTCACTTTTTCTCCAATATTCATCTGTTAGCCCCTCACATGATTAATTATTTTTAGTATACCTGAAAAACAGATAAATTCCTAACCATCATTAAAATGAAAAAAAAGCGAAAAATAAAATGAAAAATTCATCAAAATGAATTAAGCGCTTGCAACTTTCTCGTTTGAGTTTTATAATTAAAGGCGGGAGGGAAGTACGTGAAAAAGCCGACGATTTTTAATATTCAAAAGTTTTCGACCCATGATGGGCCGGGAATTCGTACGACGATTTTTTTCAAAGGGTGTCCCATCAGATGTGAATGGTGTCACAATCCTGAAAGTCAAGTATTTTCACCAGAGATCATGTTAAACAAATATGGCAAGGAAGAACTGATTGGTAAAGATTATTCTGTTCATGAGTTAGTTAAGAAAATCCAAGCAGATCAAATCTTTTACGATCAATCAGGTGGCGGTGTCACATTTTCTGGCGGTGAAGTGATGGCTCAAAATATGGATTATGTGGTTGAACTAGCGAAGGAATGCCAGAGATTAGGCATAACTGTCGCTATTGATACCTGTGGAGTCGCCCCAACTGAAAATTATCGACGAATTCTTCCATATGCAGATTTATTTTTGTACGATTTAAAGTTCATTGATTCACATAATCATCAGCTTTATACAGGTGCTGGCAATCAATTAGTGCTGGAGAATTTGCGATTTCTATCTGAACAGCAAGCAGAAATCAATCTTCGTCTAATTTTATTAGATGAAATTAATGCAGAAGAACTGGATGCAGAGGAAGTTATTGCCTGGCTAGCTAAAGAGAAGATTCATGTGAGTGAAATATCGTTGCTGCCGTATCATGATTTCGGACGAGATAAATATGAACGGTTGAAAAGAGTGTGTACGCAGAACTTCATTAAACCAGCAGATGAAAAAGTAGCGCGCTTGCAAAAAATTTACCAAGACGCAGGTTATCAAGTAACGATTGGCGGGTAAGTAATCAAGAAAGATGAATATACAAAATAGGAGGAAGATCAATGGCGGAATTAACACTAGAACCAACAAGAAGAGGTAGCACAGAACGAATCAAACGATTAAGGGAAATCAGTGATAAGGAATGTACACCAAGTATTTCAATGGAACGAGCAGTCCTTTTGACGGAAGCCTACAAAAAATGGGAGGGCAAGGTTTCTGCGCCTGTTTTACGAGGAAAGGCGTTCAAGTACATTATGGAAAATCGCACCAATTATATTGAAAAAGGCTCTCTAGTTTTAGGCGAAAAAGGGGATAAACCATGGGCTGCACCGACATTTCCTGAATTGTGCTGTCATACTTTAGAAGATTTTGACAATATGAACAATCGTGAGAAAGTTTTCTTCCGTGTGAGTGAGGAAGATCGTCGTATCCAGGAAGAGGTTATCATTCCCTACTGGCATGATCGTGCCATGATGACACGAATGAATCGATTGCTGCCAGAGGAATGGCATTTATTATTTGACGCAGGGTTGTATACTGAATTTTTAATGCAACGCGGTCCTGGTCATACGGTAGCTGATGGAAAAATGTACCAAAAAGGTTTTGCTGATTTCAAAGCGGATATCCAACAAGAAATCGATAACTTGGATTACAACAATGACATGGAGGCTTTAAATAAACGGGAAGAACTAGAAGGCATGAAGCTAGTTTGCGAAGGCATGATTATTTTCGGGAAACGCTATGCACAGCAATGTCGTGATTTGGCTGAAACAGAAACAGATCCTCAGTGGAAACAAGAACTATTGGATCTAGCTGAAGTCTGTGATGTGGTTCCAGAGCATGCGCCGCAAACCTTCCGCCAAGCGATTCAAATGTATTGGTTCACTCATATTGGTGTAACGGTAGAAATGAATAACTGGGATGCCTATTCTCCAGGTAAATTAGATCAGCATTTAGAGCCTTTCTATGAAAAGGATATCGAGGAAGGCCGCTTAACACGTGAAAAAGCGCGGGAGCTTTTGGAAAATCTTTGGATTCAATTCAATAACCAGCCTGCACCGCCAAAGGTTGGGATTACTTTAAAAGAAAGTGCAACCTATACGGATTTCTGTAATTTAAATACGGGAGCATTACGTCCAGATGGAACAAGCGGGGTCAGTGATGTTAGCTATTTGATTCTGGAAGTTATGGATGAAATGAAGCTGCTGCAGCCAAGCTCAAATGTTCAAATTTCTCGTAAATCCCCTGAAAAATTCCTGCGTGAAGCTTTGAAAGTTTCACGTAAAGGCTGGGGACAACCAGCAATGTATAATTCTGAAGCGATTTTAGCCGAATTAAGCTATCTAGGAAAATCTGTCGACGATGCTAGAGAAAGCGGCATTTGTTCTGGCTGTGTTGAAGTTGGTGTAGCCGGAAAAGAAGCCTATGTGCTAACTGGTTATCTGAATATCCCGAAAGTATTTGAACTTGCTATGAACCGGGGCTATGATCATTACACCGATAAACAGGTGGGAATCGATGTAGGCGACTTCACTAAAATGAAAACCTATGAAGAAGTTTTTGACGCTTTCCATAAAGAGCTGCAATACGTAGTTGATGTGAAAGTTGCGGGTAATAACATGATTGAACGGATGTATATGGAATTTATGCCGGTACCGTTGCTTTCTGTGATGTCTGATGATTGTATCAAAGTTGGTAAAGATTACAATGCGGGTGGCGCTCGTTATAATACTAGCTATATCCAATGTGTTGGTATCGCAACGATTACTGATTCATTAGCCGCAATTAAGCATAACGTCTTTGAAGAAAAAACGATGTCGATGCAGGATTTATTAGATGCCTGTGAAGCAGACTTTGAAAACTATGACGAAATCTTTGATCGTGTCTATAATGAAACGCCTAAATATGGAAATGATGACGAATACGCGGATACTTTATTACGTGATGTTGCTGATTCTCTACAAGAGGTAATTGCAGGTCGTCCAACTCCGAAAGGCTCAAAAACGGTCGTGGAATTTTTACCGACAACGTGCCACGTTTACTTTGGTCAAGTCATGGAGGCATCGCCAAATGGACGGCATAAAGGAATTCCATTACCAGATGGAATTTCTCCAGAAAAAGGCGCTGATCGCAACGGTCCAACTGCGGTTATTAAGTCCGCATCGAAAATTGATCAAACGAAAACTGGTGGTGCTCTGCTTAATCAGAAATTTACACCTAGTGTGGTAGCAGGAGAAGCGGGGATCACTAATATGGCTTCGTTAGTTCGCAGTTATTTTGCATTAGACGGCCATCATATTCAGTTCAACGTTATTGATCGTGAAACATTGATAAAAGCGCAAAAACATCCGAAAGATTATGAAAATCTAATTGTTCGAGTAGCGGGGTATAGTGATTACTTCAATAATTTAGAAAAAGCCCTGCAGGATGAGATCATCTCACGGACGGAGCAAGCCTTCGGATAGGCAAGCTTAATAAAGACTACTTTTATGCCAGAGAAAATATTTCTCTGGTTTTTTGTTGCCTATAATTTTCTAAAGCTTAAAATTGCAGGCAATTAATAAAAAACGTTTGATTGCATATAAGAGAACAGGAAAATATTAAATAGTAAAAAGCAGATGAACTATTTCATAGTTTTAAACCTGTAATAACAAATTGAAAAACTTTGGAATGGAATATTTATAAAGTGAAATAGATAACTAAATGGTTTTATAAAGGATAACAAAATGATAAAAACAGAAATCTTAAGATTCATAAAAGAACAACTGTAATATTATTTTATAAAATAAATAACGAAAAAATGAGTTGAAAATGGATTGCATCATCTTGTAAATGTTGGTAGAATGTGGTTGAGAAAGTTAGTCGTTTGTCGACAATCGACTAAAAGTGAATTTATCTATATCCTTTTAACTATTAAAGAGCATCTAAGATATAAATGTTCAATGAATCACAATTTGGTTGGTTCATCTACTTTTAGCATCTTATTCACAAAAAGTAAAAAGAAAGCATAAAAATTTTATTTAAGAAAATCACGGTGGTTAATCATCGTATTTTATAAAGAAAGGGATGAAGGATAGATATGCAAGTGTATGACGTAATCATCATCGGTGCAGGACCAGCTGGCTTGTCAGCAGCCATTTATGCCGGACGTGCGAGACTAAAAACATTACTAATTGAAAAAGGGAAGGATGGGGGGCAAATTATACTGACTTCCGAGATTGAAAATTATCCAGGAAGTCTCGAGAAGGAATCGGGACGTTCGTTGATTCAGCGAATGACTGAACAAGTAGCCTCATTCGGTGTCGAACGGGCCGCAGATACGATCACAGAAGTTGATTTATCCAACGATGTAAAGGTCATTAAAGGGAAAAAAGAAGAGTATCAAAGTCGTTCGGTTATTATTGCTTCTGGAGCCTTTCCGCGCCCAATCGGTTGCGAGAACGAAAAAGAATTCATGGGGAAGGGACTATCCTATTGCGCGACGTGCGATGCGGCCTTTTTTGAAGACATGGAGGTTTTTGTGATTGGCGGCGGAAATTCAGCTGTTGAGGAAGCAATGTTCTTATCGACCTTTGCTCGAAAAGTGACAATCATCCAGAATTTACCAGAGTTGACGGCAGATGCTATCGCAATCGAGCAAATAATGGCAAATGAAAAGGTCCATTTTATCTACAATTCTGTAGTAGAAAGACTTGAGGGTGATGGCATTGTTGAAGCGATAACGATCCGTAATACCGAAACAAATGAAGCAACACGTTTCGAAGCTGACGAAGAAGACGGATTGATTGGTGTTTTCAGTTTTATCGGCTACTTACCGCAGTCGAAAATTTTTGAAAATGTCTTAGAAATAGAAAGCGGATACATTAAAACCGATGAGAAAATGGCGACGAGTGTTCCTGGTGTTTACGCAGCAGGAGATGTTCGAGTGAAAAACGTGCGTCAAGTTGTTACCGCCAGCGGTGATGGCTGTACAGCAGCTGTCGCAGTCGAAAAGTATCTGCATCATTAGCATTTTACTTGAAGTGTAAATTCAAGGTAGAAAAAATAAGTACATTAAACTGAATAAGGATTTCAGTTCTGTTTCTTGCTTTAGCAAGATTAACAGAATGACATACGGTATGAAAAACAAATTCATTTTTCTTTGAGAAAAATGAGTAGATTAATCTGAATAAGGAGTAGTGAAACGATGAAAGTTTTAAATAAGAAAAACTTTGAAGAGGAAGTTATACAAAGCAAGGGAACGATGCTAGTAGATTTTTTCTCAGAAACCTGTGAACCATGTCAGGCATTGATGCCCAGCATTGAAGAATTCGCTGATAAATACAGCGGGAAAATTCCTTTCGCAAAGCTAGATACTGCAAAAGCTAGAAGAGTAGCGATCGGACAAAAAATTCTTGGGATACCAGTCATTGCAATTTATCAAGATGGTGAAAAAGTCGAGGAATTAGTGAAAGATGACGCAACGCCAGAAAATGTTGAAGCAATGATCAAAAAATATATTTAACGGGTAAAGCCGTTTAAATAAAAAAATAAGGAGGAATCATTATGTTGCTGAAAGACAAAAAAGTTATCATCCTCGGCGACAGAGACGGCGTCCCTGGTCAAGCCATTGAAGAATGTGTGAAACCACTAGGCGCAGATGTAGTATTCTCATCCACAGAATGCTTTGTCTGAACGGCCGCGGGCGCAATGGATCTGGAAAATCAAAAGAGGGTAAAAGAATTTACAGAGGAATTCGGTGCTGAGAATATTGTTGTTGTTCTTGGCGCGGCAGAAGGTGAAGCTGCTGGTTTAGCTGCCGAAACTGTAACTTTAGGCGACCCTACGTATGCCGGTCCATTAGCGGGAGTCCAGTTAGGACTTGACGTATATCATATCGTGGAACCAGAAATGAAAGAAGCGATCGACTCTGAGCTGTATGAGGAACAAGTTGGCATGATGGAAATGGTACTAGACGTTGACGATATCGTCGATGAAATGACTTCAATTCGAAGTCAAGTAAGTGAATAAGTTCAAAGTGCAGCTTTTTTGATGGTGCTGGGCTTGAACTTGTTCAGCATCATCCCACAATTTTGAAAAGAAAGGATGTTTCTATGTATAGCGTATTGAAAGGGTCGAGCTATTTTCTTGCACATACCCCAGATATGGTAGTCTACAACGGCACTACTCAAACACTTCAAAGAAAAATTGATCCTGATTCAGAATACTTGAAAGAAATAAGTAACCATCTACGCGATTACGAAACTTGTGTCGCTTATCCACCGAACCAAGTCTATATTGGAAACATGACACCAGAAGAACTCGAAGCTATCGAGACCCCTTGGTACGATAAAAAAGCTGAGAACAAACGCCAGGGTACTTTTGGTGAGATCATGCCTGAAGATGAGTTCATCGGTATGATGAAATATGTCGATGTGTTTGACTTGGTCAAATTGAATGATGATTTTAGTAAAACAGTAAAAGATAAATTAGATCAACATCCATTATTAGATGAGAAAATTTTAGCAAAGCTTACAGAGGAAGTATCCTCGGAAGAGATTTCAGGTTTCATCGAAAATGAACAGGCAGAACCGATTTATTTTAAAGGCGATGTCGTAGGCTGTGTAAAAGCCGCTCATAATTTAGATGATACCTTGTTTGCTCATGTCATTTTTGAAAACCTGGTTTCGAAAGCATCCTGTACGATTGCGATCTTACATTTGCTTCAGCAAACAGGCATCGCCAAAAATGAAATTGAATATGTGCTCGAATGTTCAGAAGAAGCCTGCGGAGATATGAATCAACGCGGCGGTGGGAACTTTGCGAAGGCAGCAGCGGAAATGGCTGGGTTGGAGAATGCAACTGGCAGCGATGTTCGCGGTTTTTGTGCTGGCCCGACCCACGCATTGATTCAAGCCGCTTCATTAGTGAAATCGGGCGTCTTCAAAAATGTAATCGTTACCGCAGGCGGTTCAACGGCGAAGCTAGGCATGAACGGAAAAGATCATTTAAATAAAGAGCTACCAATTTTAGAGGATTGTGTTGCAAGCTTTGCAGTCTTAATCTCTGAAAATGATGGTGTCAGTCCAGAATTGAATATTGATATTGTCGGGCGGCATACGGTTGGCACAGGCGCTTCGCCACAAAAGGTAATTTCGTCATTAACTAGCATCCCGTTGGAAAAAGCTGGATTGAAGCTGACAGATATCGATAAATATTCTGTTGAGATGCAAAATCCTGATATCACTAAACCAGCGGGAGCAGGAAATGTGCCTGAAGCAAATTATAAAATGATTGGTGCTCTAGCAGTAATGAAAAAGCAGATCGAAAAATCCGAATTAGCTGATTTCGTGAAGCAGCACGGAATGGTGGGATGGGCGCCGACTCAAGGTCATATTCCATCTGGTATCCCATATCTTGGCTTCGGACGAAACGATATTATGGCTGGTAAGGTCAATCGAGCAATGTTTGTCGGAAAAGGCAGTCTATTCTTAGGACGAATGACGAACTTATTTGATGGGATTTCCTTTGTAATGCAAAAAAATAGCGGCAAACAGGAGGAAACTGTTTCTGAAGATCAAATCAAGCAATTAATTGCGGAAGCTCTTCGTGACTTCGCAAGTCATCTTGCTGGAAAGCTAGAGGAGTGATCCTATGGCTGAAAAAGAGACCAAACAAATAATCGCGGATGTGTTTCAAGGACTTGCGAACACGTTGGAAACTAGCCGAGGTGTTTCCTCAACAGTGGCCTTAACTGCCTTAGGAAGCGAGCATGACGAAGCAGAGCTGATCGAAGCGGCAAAAATGGCTGCTGACAAAGGAATTTCGGTAAAAGTTATTGGCACACAGAAAATCGACTATTCTGGGATTGAAAGTTTCTTAGTTTCAGATGCGGAGGAAGGCCATAAGAAATTAGAGGAGCTATTGAACGAAGGAGTTGCGGATGCTGGTGTGACGATGCACTATCCGTTTCCGATCGGTGTTTCTACTGTCGGTCGAGTGCTCACTCCCGCCAAAGGAAAGCACATGTATCTAGCAACAACAACGGGTACCTCTGCACTGACACGAGTAGAGGCATTGGTACGGAATGCGTTATATGGCATCATCACAGCAAAAGCATGTGGAATCGCAGAACCGACCATTGGGTTATTGAACATTGATGGCGCGCGTCAAGCAGAGATTACATTAAAAAGATTGGCGGAAAATGGCTATCCGATTCATTTTGCAACTTCGAATCGCAGTGATGGAGGAGCAGTTATGCGGGGAAATGATGTCCTTGCAGGGACTTGTGATGTCATGGTAATGGATTCTTTAACGGGGAATATTTTGCAGAAAATCTTTTCTTCCTATAGTACGGGTGGAAATTATGAGTCGTTAGGGTTCGGTTATGGCCCCGGTGTGGGAGAAGAAATGAATAAGCTAATTATGATCGTTTCCCGTGCTTCGGGTTCACCAGTTGTGAGGGGGGCGCTAGAATTTGCTGACGAGTTGGTACGAGGAAACTTCCAGCAAGTTCAAGAAGCGGAATTTACCAAATTGAGGCAGGCATCTTTAGATACTTTGCTAAAAGAAATTCAACCGCAAAAAGAAGTAGTACAAGAAGAAGTTACTCAACCAGATAAAGAAATTGTAACTGAAGAGATTCATGGAGTAGAAATCTTAGATTTAGAGGATGCTGTTCATCATTTATGGAAGCAAGGAATATACGCTGAGAGCGGTATGGGGTGTACCGGTCCAGTTGTAATGATTGCGGACAAACGCTTGTCTGAAGCGAAGGCTTGTTTGGCTGATGGCGGCTATATAGGAAACTAAGTTGCCGCTTGGATATGTTTAACGTAAAAATATCAAGTTTTACTCTATAAAGAGCATTTAGATGAGATGCATTGATTTGAGAAAGGAGCAAGTAAATGAAATTAGATATCGCAAATTTTCATGTCGTGGATATTCAATTCGGTGAAAAGACAGCATATGCCGATGGAATCTTGACGATCAATAAAAAAGAAGCGTTAGATGTCGTTTTTGAAGACGAACACATCACAAAAGCAGAACTACACATCGTTAAACCAGGGGATGAAGTTCGATTGGTCCCGGTAAAAGAAGCGATTGAGCCTCGTTATCGTGTTGGAGGCGGACCCGTTTTTCCTGGCGTTACTGGGAAATTGATGCAAACTGGTGACGGGGTGACTCATGCGTTAAAGGACATGAGTGTCTTAGTTGTCGGACAACACTGGGGAGGGTTCCAAGATGGACTGATTGACATGAGTGGAGAAGGGGCGAAATATACCTATTATTCTCAACTTAAAAATGTTGTATTAGTGGCTGACACGGATGAAGAATTCGAATGGCATGAACAGCAAAAGAAAAATCATGCACTACGCTGGGCAGGCATGCGTTTAGCTGAGTATATCGGAGCAGTCACCAAAGGCTTAAAATCAGATGAGGTGGAAACCTATGAACTAGAACCGATTACCAAACGCAGTGAAGCGGTCAACAAATTACCAAGTGTGGTCTTTGTCTTACAACCGCAATCACAAATGGAAGACTCAGGCTATAATGACTTAAATTACGGTTGGGACTGCAATTTGATGCTTCCGACTTTTATGCATCCGAATGAAGTGCTGGATGGTGCGATGATTTCGGGCTCCTTTATGCCGTGTTCATCAAAATGGTCGACCTATGATTTCCAAAACTTCCCAATGATAAAACGGTTATATGAAGAACATGGAAAAACAATTAATTTCCTAGGAATCATTATGTCAAATCTAAACGTCGCCTTGGAGCAAAAAGAACGTGCGGCCCTATTTGTTGCGCAAATGGCAAAAAGCTTAGGTGCTGATAGTGCTGTGGTAGCAGAAGAAGGGTATGGTAATCCGGATGCTGACTTTACCGCTTGTTATGTAGCTTTAGAGGATGTAGGGATTAAAACGGTTGGTTTGACTAATGAATGCACAGGGCGCGATGGCGCCAGCCAGCCACTTGTATCAATGGACGAAAAATGTGATGCGATCGTTTCAGCAGGAAACGTGTCAACGTTGATTGAACTTCCACCAATGAAGACTGTATTAGGAGAATTAGAAGCGTTAGCTAGAGATGGCCTTTCTGGCGGCTGGTCAAATGATGAAATTTTGGGTGCTTCGGTAAAACCAGATGGGTCGATTATTATGGAGAACAACGCAATGTTCTGCGGAGATCAGGTGGTTGGCTGGTCAACGAAGACTATGGTTGAATTCTAAATTTGTCATTTGGTACTTTGAAATGAACTGAAGAATTAAATTAAAGTGTTTTTCCAAAAGAATTCAAGATAGACAGAATTAGGAGGGAAATTATGAAAGCGATTTTATATATCAATCAGTTTTTCGGACAGATTGGCGGCGAAGAATTCGCTGGTCATGAGCCGGAAATTAGAGAGGGAATTGTTGGCCCAGGCATGGCTTATGCCAAAGCTTTAAAAGATGAAGTTGAAATCACGCATACGATCATCTGTGGCGACAATTTTATGGGGTCAAAAACCGACGAAGCAATTAAAAGAATTCTTGGCTTTTTAGATGATAAAGAATTTGATATTTTCTTTGCCGGACCAGCATTTCGAGCAGGGCGATACGGTGCAGCTTGTGGCCATATCTGTTCGGCTGTTCAGAAGAAATTTGGTGTTCCAGCAATCACCTCGATGAATGAAGAAAATCCAGGTGTGGAGATGTACCGTAAGGAAATGTACATTTTTAAAGGTGGAGCAAGTGCAGCAGCGATGCGTAAAGATGTTGCGAAAATGTCCGCTTTTGCTTTGCGTTTATTATATGGAGAAAAATTGAACTCAGCAGCTGAAGAGGGCTATTTCGGTCGGGGAATACGTGATCAAATTTGGTTGGACCCACCAGTACCAGCAACCGACCGTGTTATTGATATGCTATTGAAAAAAGTCAATGGAGAAGAGTATCAATCTGAATTGATCATTCCTAAATCAGAACGAGCACCGATCGCGCCAGCTATTCCACCAGAAGAGTTGGCTAAAATAAAAGTTGCCTTAGTGACATCTGGCGGAATCGTTCCAGTTGGCAATCCAGATAGAATTCAATCTGCTTCAGCAACCAAATGGGGCAAATATAATGTTGAAGAAATGGATGAACTGAAAAAAGGTGAGTTTATGACAATTCACGCGGGGTTTGACCCAGCTGCCGCCAACGATGACCCGAACGTTGTTCTGCCGTTAGATGTAATGAAAGAATATGCGAAGGAAGGAAAAATCGGCGGAGTGTATCCGCACTTCTATGCGACTGTAGGTACCGGAACGACGCAAGCAGAAGCGACTAGGATGGGACAAGAAATTGCGCAGGAATTGGTCGATGATGGAGTTAAGGCTGTTATACTGACATCCACCTGAGGCACCTGTACTCGTTGCGGGGCAACGATGACCAGAGAAATTGAAAAAGCAGGAATTACGATTGTTCAAATGGCGAACCTGATTCCAGTGGCTCGTACAGTAGGTGTAAATCGAATTGTACCAACGATTTCGATTCCATATCCATTAGGCGATCCTGCCACACCGAAGGAAGTTCAACACAAACTCCGTTACCATCGTGTGGGAGTTGCGCTAGATGCGTTAACCACTGATATTGAAGAACCTCGACTCTTTGAAGTAAAAGTTTAATTGCAGAATTGACGGGCTGTTTAACGACGGCTCGTCCAATAAAAAACTTTGAAGAGGAGACGTTCAGATGAAAAAAAATATAGTATTTTATGTTTCTCTTTTAATTACGGCTATTATCGTAGTGATTGGGTTAATTGCGCCAGATCCATTCGCACAGGCGATGAATAGCACGAAAGCTTTTTTAGTAGATACATTTGGTTGGTTTTATTTAATTGCTATGTTTGTATTTGTCGTTTTCTCGTTACTTATTGCTTTCAGTCGTTTTGGTAAAATAAAATTGGGCCCAGACGATTCTGTTCCTGAATATAGTAATAAATCTTGGTTTGCAATGTTGTTTGGAGCTGGAATGGGGATTGGGTTGGTTTTTTGGGGAGTGGCAGAGCCGCTGAATCATTTTGCTACGTTTGGCGGAACAGAAAAAGCAGCGGATATAGCTATGCAGAAATCTTTTTTACATTGGGGCTTTCATCCATGGGCGGCTTATTCGATTATTGGAATGGCGCTGGCTTACTTCCAATTCAGGAAAAAAACACCTGGATTGATCAGCAGTATTTTCTTACCGATTTTAGGTGAGGAAGGTGTACGAGGACCGATTGGAAAACTAATTGATATTTGTGCGGTTTTCGCAACAGTTGCCGGAATCGCCACCTCACTTGGTCAAGGAACCTTACAGATTAATTCAGGTCTGAATTATTTGTTTGATATTCCAACAACACGTCTGGTTCAGATTATTATTATTGTGGGCCTAACCATTATTTATACATGGACTGCAGTCAGCGGAATTGATAAAGGAATTAAACTATTATCAGATATCAATCTTTATTTGGCAATCGCGCTGCTTCTAGGGGTTTTTCTGGTTGGTCCGAAGATCATGTCATTGAACATTTTTACTAATTCTTTTGGGGGATATATCAATAATATCGTATCAGAAAGCTTTTCAATCAATCCATTTGGAGACAACTCGTGGCTGGGTTCATGGACAATTTTTTATTGGTCATGGTGGATTGCTTGGGGGCCATTTGTAGGAACCTTTATCGCTAGAATTTCTAAAGGAAGAACGATTAAGGAGTTTGTCTTAGGAGTAATCATTGCCCCATCGATGGTTTCCTTTATTTGGTTCTCGATCTTTGGCAGTTTAGGATTGAATCTTGATATCGGAATTATCAATAAGGCAAAGGAAGTGACGGAAACGGCACTGTTTGTGGTTCTTGCTGAATATTCATTAGGGATGATTTTTTCAATTATTGCTATCTGTCTTTTGTGTACTTTTTTCATCACATCTGCCAATTCGGGGATTTTTGTTTTATCGATGTTTTCATCAGAAGGTGACTTGAATCCCGGCAATGATAAAAAAATCTTATGGGGAGTCATTCAAGCTTTATTAGCTTTGGTTTTATTGATGACCGGCGGTTTGGATGCTTTGCAGACGTGCTCAATCGTAGCGGCATTACCATTAACAGTGATCATGCTATTATGTGCCGTTTGTTTATTTAAGGCTTTGATGCAGGAAAAGAAAACACCAGACAAATTATCCGAGTCTTCTAAGCTAGAATAACACGACTAGGTTGACTATTCATGTGAATAAAAGTACAATCGGGTTTTTCTGAAAAATCAGAGATATTGAAACGATTGAAGCGGTCAAATACCGAACGACAAGAGACTTAGCAAAGGCTTTCTGATATAATTAGTGACGTATATCTGAAAGGATGCTGAATTATTTATGGATATTATGCCTAGATACGAAAAACAAAGCTTAAGTGACATGGTCGTATCGTATGTTAAAAATAGAATCTTATCTGGCACGTTAAAAGGCGGCGATCGCTTAATCGAGACAGACATCTCGAATCATTTTAATATTAGCCGGGCTCCAGTAAGAGAAGCCATGCGGATTTTGAACGAACAAGGGTTAATCACGTTTTCACCTCGCAAAGGCAATCATGTGATTGAAATGGACCCAGCAGAAATAATGGAAGTGTTTGAAATTCGAACCTCACTAGAAACGCAAATTTTACGAAAAATTTTGCGAAATCAAATGATTAAGGAAGAAGATTTTCAACAGCTGACAGAGATTGCTTTGGAGATGAAGGATGGCGAGAATCGTTGTCGTAATGAAGAGGATAAGGTCTTTTTGCTGAATACATTAGATATTTCATTCCATAAGTATCTTTGGCAGCTGTCAGGCAGTGTGCGCAGAGCGCAGATTTTAGAGAGCTTGTTCTATCAGTTACTTATCGCCATGAACGAAGATCTTTCTTCTTTGGGGATTCTTGAGAAGAAATCAGAAGAGCATCTGGCTTTTGTTGAGGTTTTACGTAAGAATGAACTTCCATTAGTAGTTCGTTCGTTTCATAATCACATCCAAAATTATGTTAAAGCTACTTTGCCGGAGGAAGAACAGAATTTTTGTTTGGATTGCTAGGAAACATGTTTTTGCTTGTTTCTAGCTTTTGGAGGAAATATGACAAACAAAGTAAAGGTTTGGACGAAGCAGCATGAAAATATTTTACAGGTGTTAGAACAAACGGGACGGTATATTGCGAAAAAGGAATACATCCAGCAAAAGATGGAGGACCACAGCAGTCTGTATTTAGGTGTATATGAATGGTATATGCAGGCGGCTGCGCGTTTTGTTCAGCCGCCTGCTGACGTGAAATATCCAATTTGGGTATCGCTTTCAGAAGAAGACAGTATTCAAAATAGTGAAGGCAATACGATTTTAGAAATTGAACTTGACGAGGATCAGCTGATTGTGGTTGATTTATTGAAATGGGGAAATATTGTCAATCATTTGTACATTCCTAAAGATCTAGAAGACCAAAGGGAACATACAAGGCTGTTGGAGAAATATGGAATTGATGATATTACTGCTTTTATGACGCTTTTTTATCCCAATATCAAACGAAAAATCGAGCAAAGTCATGAGCGGCTTTTCGATGATTCGAGTGTATTGGGAGAGATGAAAGTGGGAACGATATGGGAAATTCGCAAGGAATGGATTACTCAAATAACCAGGTAACATTGTATACTTCTCAAAGTCGACTGGTAGTTGATAAGCTGATTAAATCGGGAAGGCATGTTGTCGACAACACCTTTATAAAGGAAAAGTACGGAGAAACGGCTCAAGTATTTTTGCAGGCGTACAGCTGGTATTGTCAAAATGCCGAAAAAATCGTTGAGCGTCCTGCAGATGCTGATTCTGCGATCTGGACTTTTTTAGATGTAAAATACCTCGATTATTCAATGGATTCTCAACTAATCAAGCTGCGTGTGCCGATCGAGCAGGTTGTCTTTTTCCGTATGTCTGATTGGAATAGGATTTTGAATCTGCGTTTTCTAGGTACGGAAGAGGAACAAGCAACGTATGATAACAAGCTGAAAAAATATAATATAACCTATGAAGGTGATGTCTATACGACAGCGTTCTATCCGCATTTGAAAACTGAGCTGATCCGCAGCTGGCAAAAGCTTTTTCACTATGATGCAGAGATAAAGAAAACTAAACGGCTCCCCTTTGAAGATATTCAAGGGGGAATATGGGAAGTTAAGCAGGCTTGGGTAGAATCTTTTTTAGAATGGAAAATGTAAATGAACCGTCCAATTTTTTTGGACGGTTCATTTTACTTATGCAACGCAATTTGTTTAGCATTGATATTTTTTAAAAAGGTTTGATCGTGCTCTACAATCAGCATTGTTGGTTTGAGCTGAAGTAAAAGGTCTTCTAATTGTTTTTGATTAAATACATCTAGATAATTTAGAGGTTCGTCCCAAATATAGAGTTCGGCTTTTTGGGCAAGGGATTTTGCTAATTCAACTTTTTTCCGTTGTCCCATACTCATTTCTTCAATTTTATTTTGAAAGACATTTCGTTCCATTCCCAGCTTTCGCAAATTGTTGAGAAACATAGAATAATCTAGCTGGTTAGCTTCAGCGAAATTCTGCAGATCGCCGCGATTACTTTCGTAGTTTTGGCGAACATAACTAATTTTAACGTTTGGCCGCAGGAGTTCTCCGCTGCCTTCGCCTGCAAAGTTTCCTAATAAATAATGTAATACGCTGGATTTTCCGATTCCGTTAGGGCCGGTCAATGCTGTGATTTCTCCTCGTTTCAGTTCAAAGGACAAGGATGCAAAAAGAGGTTCTTGGTCGGGATAACGTAGTGATAGCTCCTCGACTTTCAAAAGCTGAGCATGTCGGCTCGGTTGATAGTTCATCGTTAGACGATCGACGTCTTCTAAATCCTTTAAGAGACCTTCTTTTGCTTCGATTTGATCATACATTCGCTGCTCGATAGTTTTTGAGCGTTTCATTGTCCGAGCAGCTCGCGCACCGATAAAACCTGTATCGAAGATTCCGCCACTGCCTTTTTCCGAGGGTTTGCCGTATTTATCTGTTTCTCGAGAGCGCGACCATTCGGCTTTTTCGGCAGCTGTTTTTTTCAAACGACCGACTTCTTTTTTTATTTTGCGGTTTTGAGCGAGCTCGAATTCATCTCGCAGCTTTTTTTGCTCCTCATAGGTAGAAAAGTTTCCTTGATAAAGCACTAATTGGCTTTTTTCGATGGCTAAGGTATGATCGGTGACCTGATTCAAAAATTGTCGATCATGACTGACAACGATAAAGCCATCTTTGTGTTGCAAATAATTCGCAACATGTTGACGACCTTGTAGGTCTAAATGATTGGTCGGTTCATCAATTAGTGGAAAAAAGTCTTCCTGTGTAAAGAGCAGCGCCAATAGAACCTTTGTTTGCTCGCCTCCAGAAAGAGTTTGATAAGGTTGCCACAAAATTTGCGGGTCTAACTGAATCAGATTCATCTCTCGTTCTAATTCCCATAGCTCAAAATCAGCGACCTCCAGCAATGCGTAATAGGTTAATTGTTCAGCTTCGCCAACGCTCGCTGGAAAATAAACCGGACGTAATGGAAACTGAATATCTCCCTGATAGGTGTGTTTTCCTAAAAGTAATTGCAGAAGGGTGGTCTTTCCGCGACCATTACGACCAACTAAACCTAATTTCCAACTGCTATCAATTGTTAAATTGGCGTCATTAAACAATAAATCGACCTGTTTATCAAAACCAAAGGTTAAATGTGTAATTTTAATTGTAGACATAAAAAATTCCCCCTTTTGTTTCATTAGAGAAACAAAAAAATCCTGACCAATTTTCAGGAAAGGATTAGGGCGATTCTTGGCTCAATAGTAACAAGCAGGTAGAACGGCTAGCTCATTAGAGAGGAAATTATTTTTCAAAGTTCGTGAAAAATAATTTTATTCTCGTACGCCTACCATTCTGCTAAACTGCTTGTTCACTATATTCGCGAAATTTTTATATTACCTATTCATGCTTAGCAAACTGCAACAAGCACAACTGGCAACAAAAAAAGACCATCCCTTGAAATCCTAAGCCAATCCTGAAAATCTGCCCACTGATCCTATCAACAACTGTCAATTTATGATCGGTTTGCAACTTCCAACATTCGCTTAGTTTTTCAACGGCATGATCCCTCGTTTCTGTCTTTGATGAATTTATTAAAACAAAATTCATTGGCTTTGTCAAAAAAAATACGGACGCAGCCGCTTCCCCAAACATGCTACGCCCTGGAGTGATCCTCGTAAAACGAGGCGAAGAAAATTATTCTTCTATAATTATAGTAGCATAATTTTGTGAAAAAAATGTGTTTGAACACTTGAAATAGTTTGAAGTGGAGACGTTGTTAATATTTTTGTTACAATGAAGGCAAAGAAGGAGGTGGCGGGATGAACAATGCAGGAATTTATCATCGTCCCGAGAGTGAGTTTGCGTTTCTTTATACTAAAGATCTGATGCGGATACGTTTGCAGACAGCTCGTGATGACATAAAAACCGTGGGGCTGATCAGCGGAGATTTTTATACCTTTGCTGAAGAAAAATGGTATCAGAAACAGCAACCTATGAACAAAGCCTACACGACTGATAATCACGATTATTGGGAGATTGAAGTTACCGCCTCCCATCACCGTTTAGCCTATGCTTTTTGTATTACAGATTTTTCAGGTAAGCAGTTTTTTTATACGGATCAAGGGATTTTTGACTATGAAGAACAACGTTTAACGCATGATAATCTCTATTTCCGAATGCCATATTTTCAGGAAATCGATCGCTTTAAGGTACCAGATTGGGTAGCTAAAACGGTTTGGTATCAAATTTTTCCCGAGCGCTTTTATAATGGCGATCCCACGAATGATCCGGAAGGTACGCTTGCGTGGGGCAGTGAAAAACCGTCCCGAGAGAATTTTTTCGGCGGTGATTTACAAGGAATTATTGATAAGCTGGACTATTTGGAAGAGCTGGGTGTGAATGGTTTATATCTTTGTCCGATTTTTACCTCACCGTCGAATCACAAGTATGATACTATCGATTATTATGAGATTGACCCGCACTTTGGGGACAAGCAGCTTTTCCGTGAGTTAGTCGAAAAGGCGCATGAACGTGGAATGCGTGTCATGCTGGATGCAGTATTCAATCATCTTGGGGCAAGCTCTCACCAGTGGCAGGATGTGATTTTACATGGGCAAGAGTCAGCCTATGCCGATTGGTTCCACATTGCATCTTTTCCACCAAGCTATACCGCAATTCCTAATTCCGAAAACGCGAAAAATTTGAACTATGATACTTTCAATTTTAATCCGCATATGCCGAAGCTGAATACAGCGAACCCGGAAGTTCAGAAGTATTTGCTGGAAATTGCGACCTATTGGATTCGTGAATTTGATATCGATGGTTGGCGGCTGGACGTGGCAAATGAAGTGGATCATCATTTTTGGAAAGAGTTTCACCAAGCTGTTTTGAAGCAAAAGGAAGATTTATATATTTTAGGTGAAATTTGGCATTCTTCTCAAAGCTGGTTACAGGGCGATGAATTTCATGCAGTGATGAATTATGCCTTTACAGATAATATCAAAGCTTTCTTTGTCGAGCAGTCGATCTCAATTTCGCAAATGATTTTTGGGATGAATCGCCAACAGCTGCTTTATCGCGATCAAACCAATGAAGTAGCCTTTAATTTACTAGACTCTCATGATACACCTCGTATTCTGACTTTGTGTCAAGGCAATAAGGAGTTGATGAAAGCAGTCTTAACCTTTATGTTTATCCAAAAAGGAACTCCGTGTATTTATTATGGCACTGAAATTGGCATGGAGGGCGAAATGGACCCGGATTGTCGCCGATGTATGATTTGGGAGGAGCAGGACGAAGCGCTTTTAGCATTTGTGAAGCAATTGATTGCTTTGCGGAAGCAGTTTTCGGAAGTGTTCAGCTATGGAACTATGACTTGGCACTATGATGATGACAAAAAGGCGTTTTCGCTGACTCGACAGTATAAGGAAAAGACTTTAAGAGCTATCTTTAATGAAGGAGAAGCCTTTGGGGTTGAAAAAGCAGGAACGCGATTGTTTGCGCAGAATTACCATGAAGATGATGCTTATCAGTTAACGCGTCATGGATTTGTGATTGAGAAACTGTAAGCCGTTTTGATTGGAAAAAAGGAAAAAGATGAATATAGTAGATATCTGATCAGATTTATTTTTTTGGAAGAAAAAATAATTACTTTAATAGGAGTAAGGAGAAGTATCTATGGAATTCATCATTCTTTTATTATCCGGGATCATCGGTTTGCTGCATTTGGTAATTATGGGGCTGGAAATGTTTGCGCCAGCGGAAAAACAGGCAAAAACATTTGCAATGCCAATGAAATTTGTCATTCAAAAAAATGCGCAAATTGCCTTGAAAAATATGGGCATTTACAATGGCAGCTTAGGATTGGCACTGTTGACAAGTTTGCTGCTGTTTCAGGGAGATATAAGATTGAAGGTTTTGCTATTACTCAATCTGTTTGTCGTGATTGTGGGACTCTATGGTGGTAAGACCGTGACAAAATCGATCTATCTGATCCAAGCGCTGCCTGCGATCATTACAGTTTTATTCATCCTGTTTCAATTAATTTAAAAAGTTCGGCTAAGGAGCAAGTCCTAGCCGAACTTTTTTTGACTGTCTTCAGCCACTTTAGAAGAAGCAGACAGCATTGTGTTATAGTAGGAGGATCAGTCGAGAGCAATGGAGGAAGAACATGAATAATAACGATTTATTGTTGCGCTTAAGATATGCGTTGGATATCAAGGATGCGGATATTGTAAAAGCTTTTGAATTAGGTGGCTTGGATATTTCCAGAGAAGAGGAAAAAGCTATGCTGACGAAAGTACGTGATCATGAGTTTGAAGAAAATGAAGGCTTTGAAAAGAACGTTTATGTAAAAATGATCAATAATAAAACCTTGGATAGCTTTTTGAATGGCTTTATTACCTTAAAACGTGGTGAACCGAAAAATAAAATGGCGCAGGCACCCCAGCCTAAAAGCACGGAAATTAGGCATATGAATAATGTTTTATTGAAAAAAGTAAAGATTGCGTTAGCACTGACCAGTGATGATATACTGGATATTTTGGCTGAGGCAGGCGTTTATCCTTCAAAAGGAGAGCTTGGTGCTATTCTAAGAAAAGAAGGACATCGTAATTTCAAGCCCTGCGGTGATAAATATGCGCGAAATTTTCTGAAGGGATTAGCACTATGCTACCGCGAGTAATTGAATAAAATAATTAAGACCTGTCTTTCATAATAAGACAGGTCTTTTTCTGCGTATATATGTGCAGAATGAAATTATATAATCATCTTATTGACTTTATATAAGTCGCGTATTAAACTGTTAGTAGATTAAATAAAACTTTTTTAAGAGGAGAAGCGCATGAATCGTTGGGTTTATTTATTTTCAGAAGGATCTAAAGAACAAAAGGATTTATTAGGTGGGAAAGGTGCTAATCTCGCTGAGATGACCAAATTAGGACTGCCAGTTCCAACAGGTTTCACGGTTACAACAGAAGCCTGCTTACATTATTTAAACCACGGCAACCAGCTGATTGATGAAATGAAGAATCAAGTGATGGAAGCTGTTGAAAAATTATCGACTAAAACGGGGAAAAAATTCAGTGATTTGGAAAATCCATTGCTGGTTTCCGTGCGAAGCGGTTCAAAATTTTCGATGCCGGGAATGATGGACACGGTTCTAAATCTAGGTTTGAATGACAAAACAGTCGCGGCTTTAGCTGAAAACAGCCAGAATGAACGCTTTGCCTATGATTGTTACCGTCGTCTATTACAGATGTTCGGAAATGTCGTGATGGGCTTGGACAATAATGATTTTGAACATCGCATCACAGCACTAAAAAAGGTAAATGGTTTAACCTTTGATAATGAGTTGACTGCGGATCACTGGAAACAAATTGTAAGCGAGTACAAAGAAATTTATCGAAAAAAACTGCAACGAGAATTTCCACAGGACCCGATCGAACAATTATATCTGGCGATCGAAGCAGTATTTGGCAGTTGGAATAACCAAAGAGCCAAGACCTATCGTCGCCTTCATGACATCAGTGATGATTTAGGTACGGCCGTAAATATTCAAGAAATGGTTTTTGGTAATTTCGGTGATACTTCAGGAACTGGGGTCGTCTTCTCACGCAATCCATCGTTAGGCGATCCAGGATTATTCGGTGAATATTTAATCAATGCGCAAGGCGAAGATGTGGTAGCCGGTGTGCGGACGCCAAAACCGATTCAAGTCTTAGCGGATGACATGCCTGAGCAATACCAGCAGTTAAAAGGCATCTGCGAAGATTTGGAAAAACACTACCATGATATGCAGGATGTTGAATTTACGATTGAACGGGAGAAATTATTTATTCTGCAAACCCGCAGCGGTAAGCGAACATCGAAGGCGGCGTTAACAATCTTGTTGGATTTCTACAAAGAAGGAATTATCGATGAAAAGGAATTAATCAGTCGGATCGAAGCGAAGGATTTGGAAGCAGCCTTGCATCCAAACTTTGATGAAAAAGAATTGAAGAGTCATGAATCCTTCTTATCTGGATTAGCTGCTAGCCCGGGCGCTGCAACAGGAGCGGCATACTTTACTGCCGAAGCGGCGACCGAGGCTAAAGCACGAGGAGAAAGAGTCGTCTTAGTAAGGGAAGAAACTTCGCCAGAGGATATTGAGGGAATCGCCGTCAGCGAAGCGGTTATTACCAGCCGCGGCGGAATGACATCTCATGCGGCAGTGGTTGCTCGCGGAATGGGAATCTGTTCTGTAGTGGGTTGTGAACGACTGACGGTTTTAGAAGAAAATAAAGCGACTGTCGGTGACAAGGTTATCGAGGAGGGCACGATCCTTTCTGTAGACGGAAGCAGCGGAAATATCTACTTTGGCGAGATTCCAATGGAAGAAGTGACCAATACCGTCGCTTTAGACGATCTTCATGAGATTTGGGAACGTCATGCGAAAATTAAGGTTCGTGCCAATGCCGAAACGCCAAATGATATCGAAACTGGCATGGCTTTAGGGGCAGTTGGAATCGGCTTGGCACGGACAGAGCATATGTTTTTTGAAAAGAGTCGATTGTTGCAGTTCCGACAATTGATTTTGGCGGATAGCTTAGACGAACGTTTGGAAGTATTAAAGGATTTGAAAAAGGTCCAAAAACAAGATTTCAAATATATGTACGAAGCAGCTAAAGGCAAAGCAACGACGATTCGTTTGCTTGACCCGCCGTTGCACGAGTTCTTGCCAAAAGGTGCGGATGAGTGCCGGGAAGTGGCGAAGGAGCTTGGCAAGACCTATAATGAGGTGAAACGAAAAACCGATAATTTGGCTGAAGTCAATCCAATGCTGGGCTTCCGTGGTCTGCGTTTAGGTGTAGCGTATCCAGAAATCTATCAGATGCAAGCCGAAGCGATCATTGAAGCTGCTTGCGAAGTGACAAAAGAAAATGATTTTGCCATCCAACCAGAGATCATGATTCCATTTACGATTGATGCGCAAGAGTTCGCTCGTGTGCGGGCATCGATCGAAGAGGCAATCCAAAAAGGTTTAGAAGAGCAAAAGCTCGCTGTGGATTATCAAATTGGAACAATGATCGAAATTCCAAGGGCCTGCTTTGTGGCCGATGAAATTGCCAAACATGCTGATTTCTTTAGCTTTGGGACGAATGACCTGACGCAGATGGCGCTGGGCTTGTCTAGAGATGATTCACCACGAATTATCAATCAATACATGGAGACAGGAATTTTTGCGGACGACCCATTCCAAGTCTTAGATGAAGCGGGAGTCGGTGCCTTGATGAAATTAGCTATTGAGCGAGGAAGACAGGTGAATCCGAAGCTGAAAATTGGAATTTGCGGTGAAGCTGCGGCGCATCCAAAGTCAATCGCCTTCTTAAATAACTTGTCTATCGATTATATTTCTTGTTCGCCATTTAGAATACCGCAGGCAAAAATGACCTTGGCTCAAGCGGCGTTGTAAAAGTAGATAAAACAAGAATAAAAAAACATTTATATGAGTTTTGGATTAAAATGTAATATGATTTCAAAAAGAGATAGTCTTTTATGAGGCTATCTCTTTTTTGTTATTGACTGAATTATTCGAAAACTTAATATTAATGAAAGATAACAAACAAATGAGAAACGCAAGAGTTAAATGAATGAAATATAATTTGTAAACGGATACAACCTTCGTTATACTTCTTGTAGGATTTAAATGTGTCATGTCATAGAAAAAGTTCTTTCTTTTTGAATTGCTTAGATAACATATTTTTTTTAGAAAAAACTTTATTTTTGATGAAATTTATCTTATTTAAATTAAATGATAGTTTTTTCACAATGACTTATGAATAAAAATACGGTATAATGCTGATTTGGGAGGTGAAACAAACTGCGGAATTAGGAATCATAGAATAACATTTTGACATTCATGAGCGATCTTTTCCGTTGATTGTTTTGACGTATTGCATCCTCTAAAAGGGACCGTTAATTCGTCTTTTTGAAAAAAAGTTATTCTAAGCTGTCAAAATTTGAGAACGATATTTAGACATGATCTTTCTAATGAATCTAACAGGTTTTAACTTGTTATAAAAAAAAGAAAGCAGGGATTAAACAATGACAATTGATTGGCAAAAAGAAGTAGAAGCACGCAAAGACGACTTACTGAAAGACTTAGGCGATCTTATCCGGATCAACAGTATTCGCGACGTGGAACATGGAACAAAAGAAGAACCTCTTGGACCTGGACCAGCAGCCGCTTTACGTAAAGTATTAGAATTTGGCGATCGCGATGGTTTCGTGACGAAAAATATCGAAAACGTAGCCGGCCATATCGAATACGGTGATGGAGAAGAAATGTTCGGACTATTAGGACATGTTGACGTAGTTCCTGTCGATGACAACTGGGATACAGATCCATTTGAACCAGTGATCAAAGATGGAAAATTGTATGCGCGTGGTTCAGCTGATGATAAGGGACCTTCAATCGCTGCTTATTATGCAATGCGTATTATCAAAGATTTAGAATTACCAATCTCTAAAAAAATCCGCTTCATCTTCGGTACCGACGAAGAAAGTGAATGGGTAGGGATTCACCGTTATATGGAAGTAGAAGAAATGCCTAAAGTAGGTTTTTCTCCAGATGCACAATTCCCGATTATTAATGGTGAAAAAGGAATCTTGTCTTATGAAGTAACTTTCGCGCCTAAAACGAATGCTGAAGCTGGCGACTTTGATCTAGTAAGCTTCAAATCAGGCTTACGTACGAACATGGTACCAGGGGATGCAACAGCTGTTCTTAAAGTAAATGATGAAGCAAAAGTTGCTGATATGAAGGCTGCATTCGACGCATTTATCGAAAAATCAGAAGTGAAGGGTGAATTTGCTGAAAACAACGGCGAAATCACGATTACTGTAATTGGTAAAGGTGCTCACGCACAGGAACCAAAATTCGGCGTCAACTCTGCAACATTCTTAGCAGCATTCTTAGCTGACTACAACTTAGACGGCAATGGCGCTAACTATATTCAAACAATCGCTGAATATATGCATTTAGATTACAACGGTAAGAAATTAAATGCTTACACAAAACACGATGTAATGGGTGAAACAACTTCATCAGCGAACTTGTTCGATTACAGTGCAGATGGCGACAAAAAAGTTACCTTAAATGTTCGTCATCCAGAAGGCATCGACAAAGATACAATCTTAGCCAACATGGAAGAAGTTCTTAAAGCTGCAGATGTTTCAATCGCAATCATCGGTGATGTGAAAACTCCTCATTATGTTCCAGCGACTGATCCATTAGTGAAAACATTATTGGACGTTTACGAAGAACATACTGGTCTTGAAGGCCACGAAGAATCAATCGGCGGGGGTACTTACGGTCGGATCCTAGAACGTGGTGTCGCATATGGCGCAATGTTCCCAGGTGAAGAAAACGTAATGCACCAACCAAATGAATTTATGCCTATTGATAGCTTGTTCAAAGCAACAGCTATTTATGCTGATGCTATTTATCGCTTAGTTAAATAGTCGGTATTGAGAGACAGGAATCCTGTCTTTACAGGATTCCTCATCTCGATGGGGAAATGATAGTAAGGAAGGAATTTCAAAGATAATGAAAAAACTCTCAAAAGACGCTTTTGGTGGAGTAGCGGGGAAAGATTATGTCCCGTATGTAGCTGATAAGCCTAAAAAAGCAGGTTCACCAATCATCATGATTTTAGGTATTTTGCTTGCTGCGTTGTTCGCTGCGTCAACTGCTTATTCAGGTATGAAGGCTGGTTTAACTGTAGCCGCAGGTATTCCAGGCGCAATTATTGGATCAGGGCTAGTCGCTCTATTTGTAAAACCTAAAACAATTTTAGGTAAGAACTTATTGCAATTGATGTCGAGTGGTGGGGAATCTGTAGCATCAGGGATGATTTTCGTATTGCCAGCCGTTATTTTAGTCGGTGGTAAAGTGAACTTCATCGAAGGTGTCGGCTTAGGAATCGGTGCTGTTTTATTAGGTGTCGGTGTATTCTCAATCGTTCAAGATTACATGCTAGTTAGTGAACACGGTAAATTAGTGTATCCAGAAGCAATGGCGATCTCTGAAACATTAGTCGCTTCAGATACTGGTGGCGATTCATTAAAATACATGGGAATCGGTTTTGGAATCGGCGGTATCTTAACTGCATTAACTGGCTCTGTATTTGGCATTATGAATAATGTTATCAGTTATGTAAATGAAAGCTTCTACAAATGGAAATTTGAAACAGAAGTAAACCCATTATTAGCAGGTATCGGATTTATCGTCGGAATGGACGTATCAGTCTTGATGTTTGCTGGTTCGATCTTAGCAAACTTCGCGATCGCGCCATTATTAGGCTATTTCATGGAAATGGCTAACAGCAATGCCCATGTTTGGGATAACGCTTCTCAATTATTGAGTGCTTCAAACTTTGCAGTGATTTCCGGTTCTTATGTTAAATACATCGGTGCTGGTATGATGATCTCTGGTGGATTGATCGGCGCGATCAAATTGATCCCAACCATCATTTCATCAATTTCTGCAACGATGAAAGGTCGTAAAGACGGTGTCGAACAAGAAGGCGGCGGTATGTTGCCGTTGATCGTTGGTGCTGTTGTAGGTATCGTAATGGGCTTCATTATCACTGGAAGTGTTGCAATGGCACTTGTTGGTGGTTTGTTGTCAATTATCTTAAGCTTCCTATTCGTTATCGTTGCAGGTCGTTTGACTGGTACGATCGGTACCTCAAACTTACCAGTATCTGGTATGACGATTGCGTCAATGGTTATCTTAACATTAGTCTTTGTAATGATGGGCTGGACTTCAGCTGAAAATACACAACAATTATTGATGTTTGGTACATTTATCGTATTAGCGATCTCAGTAGCTGGTGGTTATTCTCAATCACAAAAGGTTACGTTTGTAATGGGCGGAAACTTCAACGAAGGTCGTCGTTACTTCTTGATTTCTAACATTGTCGGTGTAGTTATTGTTACTGGTATGATGGTAATCTTATCTCCACAATTAGCAATTACTGGATCAAATCCTCCATTTGGTTTGCCGCAAGCGAACTTGATGGCGACATTGACTTCAGGGATTACGTCGGGTTCACTTCCATGGCATATGATCATCGCTGGTATCGCAATGGGTGTTGTATTACACTTCATGAAGGTTCCAATTATGACATTTGCGATTGGGTTCTATCTGCCAATCTCAACAACGTCAATCATCTTAGTTGGTGCGTTGATCCGTCGCTTAATCGATGAATTAAACAAAAAAGAAACAGAAGAAGTTGCTGAAGAACGTATCACTTTAGGTGTCAGCTTGTCTTCAGGTCTGATCGCTGGTGGTTCAATCATCGGCTTGATCGGAATCATCTTACAAGTAACTGGCATCATCACTCCAGGAACTCCTTCAGGCTTCCTAGGCTCTAACGGTTCAGCAATCTTGCTATTAGTAATCTTAGTTGTTGCGATCATCGTTCCTTTATTAAGTGTGAAGAAAGTGAAACACAATGACTAAAGAACAGCCACAAGCTGTGAACCCTGAAACACAGGAGCTGCTAAAACGCGTTTATCGCCTCAAAGAGGATCTGCATTACGAAGTTCGTGATGGTATCGTATTTGTCATCACGGAACAAAATGCTTGGATTCAACGAGTCTTACGCAAAATTCATTATAAGATTCCAGAAACCTCAGAGATGGAATTGGATAAATACGGCAGCTTTATTCTTCAACAAATTGATGGGAAACGGACGGTTAAGGAGATTGGCGAAAACCTTGGTTCAGCCATAGAAGAAGCCAATAATCAACTGTACGATCGTTTATTGATTTATTTGCATCATTTAGAGAAGAATGAAAAATATATTGATTTAGTTTAAAAAAGAATTCCTTCAGGCGATTGCTTGAAGGAATTTTTTTGCGAGTTATACTTTCTGCAGTTTGAGGAATCAAAAAAGTTCTTTTGAGAAGCAAACAGAAGTATTTTTCTGAAATAGTCTAACTGATTGATATAGACAAGAAAACCAGCGTATTGTTTATGCTTAAAAATAATTTCTCCAAAATGACCTAGCTGTTGCTTTTAAACAGAATAATCTCATTTTGTCTCGAAATTACTAAATTAATTTGAAATTATTTCTAATCCCGTTTATAATGAATCTGAGGTGATAGGTATGTCTAAAATGGCGAACTTAGAAAAGAATCTATATGACGATTTTGGAAACAATGAGCCGATCATTATCAAAGAGATTGATTCAGAGAATAGGTATGATATTGATAAAGATTCATTTAGAAAATACTTATCTAGACTTCATGAAGAGGACAAAATTGAACGCTTTGATAATGGAATTTACTATTTTGCCACCTTGAATCAATACTTTAATGAAAAATCAAAATTGAGTGAGAACAAAGTCATTGAAAAGAAGTACATTCGCGACGACAATGTTGTCTATGGTTATATAACGGGATACAGTTTTGTGAATTATTTAGGTCTCACAACCCAAGTACCACAAGTGATTGAAATTGTTACAGGGAAAATTTCAAAGTCGATGACGGAAAATTTTAGTACCAGTTATAAACTAAAGAAAACCAGAGTTAATATCACAAAGGATAATTATAAATTTCTACAAGTACTGGATCTTTTGACTGATTACATGCCTTTGATTGAGGTGGACATTAGAGTCGTTAAAGACAAAGTTTTCAATTATCTAAAGGGGATAAAACTTACCGATACTGAAATAAAAAAAATATTGATCGCTTATCCTGCTAAAACATCAAAAAGTATTTTTACAGCTGGTTTTGATGAAATTGTATACAGCTTAAAGAAGGAAAATGATAATGTATCTATATCAGAGTAGAAAACTTTTTGAAGATTTGATCATTAGAACAGCTGAATATTTTAGTCTTTCTGAAGAAATTATTGAGAAAGACTATTTCGTTTCTTTATTTCTTAAGAGAATTGCTGAAGCTAATCCCAATATTGTCTTTAAAGGCGGGACTTCACTCTCAAAGGCTTATCAACTCATCGAGCGTTTTTCTGAGGATATTGATTTGTCTTATTTTATTAAGGATCATGGTGCCCCTTCTCAAAGCAAACGTAAAGAATTAACGAATACCATTAGAAATGTTGCCAGTGAGATGTCTTTGAAGATTCTGAATGAGGATGAAATCAGAAGTAGAAATGTTTATAATCGCTACAATGTCGATTATTCCTCATTATTCAATCGAGGAGACCAGTTAAAATCGGCTCTTATTATCGAAACGTATGCCCAAAACAGTTCTTTTCCTGTCAATAAAAAGGACGTTTCGAACTACATTTTTCAGATGAGTTCTTCAGTGGGAATATCGGAGTTGGCGAAGGATTTTCCTGAGCTTTTTCCATTTAAAATGAATGTGCAAACATTGGAAAGAACATTTGCGGACAAAATTTTTGCACTCTGTGATCACTATATGATCCGTGAACCGAAACATTATTCAAGACATCTGTATGATCTATATTATCTTTTTCAAAAAGAGAGTATAGATTGGGACAGTTTTTCAGAGACATTTGAGGAAGTGCGATTGATTCTTCAAAAAGATTTGAAACGAAATCCATCAAGTAATCAAACGATAAATATCAATAATATAATATCTCAGATAATGAAGGAAGATTTTTACAAAGCGGACTATGAATTGAGTACAATGTATTTGGCAACCAACGCACCAAAATATGAAGAAGTGAAAAGAGTTCTTTTATCGTTCAATAATAGATTGATTTAAATTCGAGTCCTTCAAGTTATTCGCTTGAAGGACTTTTTGGGCTTTAAAAATAGTAATAAGCGATAAGTGGAATGACGATCTGAAGAATTAACCTCAATCTAAAAAGTCGTCGTAATTACGACGACTTTTTCCAACGCTTCAGCTCAGGAAAGAAGCTGTTCATGAAATCCAATGCTTCTTCTTCTGTTTTCCCTTGTTCTTTCAATATATTAGCTTCCTTCATATGCTGCAGGCTGACGGCGATCATTTCTTCCATCGTGCAGTCATCAACAAAAGCTCCGTGCTTGTAGCAATATAAGCAGTACTCACTGCTTTCTGAGCCATCGTGTTCGGTTCCATAAACTCCTTTAGTCAATGGCATTCCGCAACTTTGGCAATAGGTCATTTCACTCATTAAAATCCTCCTCTTAATAAAATCCGGTAATCGTTTTCATTGAACTTTAACCGAACTCATCGGTAGTATTTGTTATAATTATTCTATCAGAAAAAAAGGATGCTCGTCCAACTTTTCTAAATTTATTAAGAATCGTTGATAGGTAGAATAACGAGCTCTTGATTGTTGAAGGAAAGTTTGGTTCATCGAATAAAAAGTAGTCCTATTTTTCGAATGGTAAACAAAAGATACTATGAACATTAAGGAGAGAAGTCAATGAAGATCAATCAATTTGGTTTAAAACGTGTCTCACTTGAAGAAGCAAAGAAAGAACTGGAGCAGGCCGGTTTTTTGACTATTCATTCTGCAAAGGATGCGACGAAGTTATGGTTTGAATTTTTACGGAAAAGCTTCTTAACTGTCCGCGATGATAGCGGCTTTATCAATAAGATGGGCAATTTCTTGGCGGATGAACAGACCGATCTTGGCACGTTTTATCAGGCGAATTCTTCGGTAACGAAGGAAGTTTTTTATACGATGGCTCTGCAGCAGTTGGATTTTGAACCAACGATCGATTTTGAGCCAAATAATGTTTTAGCAGAAGCTGAAAAGATTGGTGTTCCAATGATTGACGGTGATTTTTCTACCAGAGAGACACTTATCGAAGCTTGGTATTTATTGTTAACGAGTCATACTAAGAATGGCTTGAATTATTTAGATAAATTAGCTTCTGAAGGCTACTACGAAGATAAGGAGGTCAGCAAGCCTTTCTTCTTCAATGGGAAAGCGCAGGCAGTTTTTGATACTGCGCGTTTGATTCGGGAAGTAGTTTACGTGGAAGCTCCGCTAGATACGGATAAAGACGGGAAACGAGATTTACTAAAACTAGAGATTTTACGTCCTGCTGAAACGGAAGATGGACTACAGGTACCGACTCTATTTACGGCGAGCCCTTATAGTCAAGGCGTCAATGGACCGGCGGGAGAAGAGCTGACTTATGATGTGAATGTTCCATTAGAGCGGAAGGAACCAACCGAAACGACTTATGAGGATATTCGGTACAAACCGGAGCCAGTTGAGCTCCCAGCAGAACGGGAAGTGAAGGGCAAGGCGACACATGCGACCGAAACCTTCACTCGTGAAAATAATCATAGCCTGAACGACTTTTTCCTAGCACGCGGCTTCGCGGTAGTTTATGGTTCAGGAATCGGAACACGAGATTCTGATGGCATTCAAACCTGCGGATCGGTCGAGCAGACAACCGCAATGGTGGCTTACATTGAATGGTTGGCTGGCAACCGTCGCGCTTTCACAAATCGGACCGATAATATTCGCATCAAGGCTTGGTGGAGCAATAAAAAAGTCGCGATGACTGGAAAATCTTATCTGGGAACGCTGGCAACAGCTTGTGCGACACGGCAGGTGGAAGGGTTGGAAACAATCATTTCCGAAGCAGCGATCTCTGACTGGTATCAATATTATCGGGATAATGGCTTAGTTATTGCGCCTGGCGGATTCCCAGGGGAGGACGCGGATGTTTTAGCCATCGAGACCTTTAGTAAAATGCGCAACGCTGGTGATTACCTTCACAGCAAGAAATTCTTCTTGGACTATTTAAAAGATATGGCAGAATGGCAGGACCGGAAATTCGGCAATTACAATACTTTTTGGGATGAACGGAATTACTTGCCATTCATTAAAAATATCAAGTGTGATGTGGTAATGGTCCATGGGCTAAACGACTGGAATGTGAAACCACGTCAAGTCGCTGATTTATGGGATGCGTTGAAGGAGGTTCCTGTTGCCAAGAAATTGATCCTGCATCAAGGACAACACATCTACATCAACAATATGCCGTCGTTTGATTTCCAAGATATGATGAATCTGTGGTTGAGTCATAAGCTTTACGGTATTGAAAACAATGCTAAAGATATTTTACCGGACATCGTTTATCAGAAAAATACAGCTCCAGAAACGTGGGCTACGTTGCAGGACTGGGCGCCTGCCAGCGAAAAAGTCTATCATTTAGGCGAAAAGAGTCTGACAAATAACGTTGAAACAGGACATTACACCTTCAGTGATCAATTACCAAAAGAACAATATGACAGCTATACGAAAAATATTGAGCTTTGGGAAAAAGAGCTTAAAGAAGAAGGTCCGATGGACGGGCACCGTTATTTAGCAAAAACGGAAGCGCTGGAGGAAGCGGTCTTCTTAAATGGTCGTCCTAAGGTAAGGGTCAAAGTAGCTTCAAGTGTTGATTTAGGAATGCTGAGCTTTGAGTTGATCGACTTTGGCACCGCAAAACGCTTGAAACCAACACCAGACGTGGTCGCTTTACACGGATTGCCATTAGGTAGAAATTGGCGGGAAGATAATCTGGTAGAGTTCAAACTAGGTGCGGAAGACGATTACAAGCTGATCTCCCGTGGACATATCAATCTGCAAAACCGTGAGAATGCTTGGAAGAACGACGATCTGAAGGCCAATGAATTCGTAGAGATCGAAGTGGTCTTGCATCCGACGATGTATCATCTACCATCAGGTCGTCAAATTGGCCTAGCTATTTATGGAACCGACTTTGGAATGACCGTTCGCGGCAATCAAGACATTGATTACACCATTGATTTAGCCGAATCACAATTGATTCTGCCGATGGGTGAATAAATCCTTTAAACCAATCACAGCTTTTGTGGTTGGTTTTTTCTTTTACTAAGTATCACTAGAGCAAAATCTTAGCTCTCCTTATTATTATTCTTTTAAAGTCATTTGGTATATGATAGGTCACAGATACAAAAAGGGGTGGAATAATGAAGGAGCGTGTTGTCGTCTTTGGCGATGCGATTATCGCGATTATTCTGACGATCATCGTTTTAGAATTACCGATTCAAACAGCGGCGAATGGTGCTGTGGATCTATATTCATTATTTAGAGCAGTGGGAATCTATTTTATCAGCTTCTGCTTTGTGGCAAATCTGTGGTTTCAAACGGGTTATGCTTTTAATAAAATCAATCAGGTAAAGAATAAGGATTTAGTTATTTATTTACTGTTGCTATTTTTCTTATCATTGGTACCATCTGCGACGCGTTTGCTGATCGAAGATACGACGAAGCAGACTCTTTTGATTTATGGCGTATTGACGCTGATCGTCACGCTAGTAATGCGGCGTTTAATCGTAGCCCTAACAGGACAAGCGATAAAAGATCAGGAGCAACGCAAACGACGTATCAGCGAGTTGAACAAACAAGATATGCTTTCGATCGGATTTCGGATCATCGTTTTGATTTTTGGGATGATTTACGTTAGACCAACGTTGATCGTCTATTTAGTTCTACCAATCTTGGCATTTTTGCAAAATATCATCGATCGCGAAGAGGATAGCTTAATTGCGACATTGGACGAGGAACAGCAGGTGGATTATTTTCAGGATCGGAATCAGGTCTGGGGCAACTCGATGCGTCGTTATTCAAGTTTACTGCGGGATTCTATGAAGGGCGATGATGCTCAAAATCCTGATCGCTGGCGGCAGGTCATGTCAAACTGGGAAGAGCATGTGACAAAAGAAATCAATCGACGCAAGCAGAATCTTTCGTCAATGAATGAACATGATAAACGCCGCGCCGAAGCAGAAATCAATCGTTTAGAAAAACAAAAACAACGGATAGCCACGCAGAAAGCTATGACCGAACGGCGTTTCAGTCAGCAGAAAGAACAGGAATTAAATCTTCCCAAAAAAAGAAATTAATTGTCAAGGCGAAGAGCAGATGAGCTTTTCGTCTTGGTATTTTTTTCACTCCGAGCTATAATGAGGTATAAATATCGCAGGAGAGCTAGGTGAGAAGGATGTCCTTAACCATGATCGAACACCCAATCAAAATGTATATTCGTCGGGATCTGGGAATCACTGTCGAACAATTCGGCAAGCTCGCAGGTATTCCGCAATCAACCTTAGCAACATGGATCAAGCGCGAACGGCGAGTCGAAAAATTGCCCATTGACTTCTACAGCGCTTTAGCTACCGTTCGCAAACAGAAAATTGAAACCGTATACGGCGAATTATTAGAATGGCAACAACGCTACGATCGTTACAAACAAGAGAGTCTGCAGGCAATCGCAGAGGAACAGCCCTTATTCTCCTTAGCCGCAGAAGAGGGGCGGACGATTTATCGAATCTATCGCACCAATCAAATGGAGAGCCAATTGCTAGAACCGGCTAGACGTCTAAGAAAAGCCATCGATCAGCTGAATGCGCAAGCATTTATTCAAGTCATGATCGAGATTTACGGAACGGTCGAGGTACCGATGCCGACCTGGATCGTAAAATCCTTTAATAAAAGTGAACTGAAGGAAATCGGTCAGGCGTTTTATAATGAATTATTAATAAAGGGTTAGACTTCGGTTTATTTCCAAAGATGCTTCTTTTGGAATGACGAATACTCGAAAAAAAGAGTGTGACAATTACTTTTGTCGCACTCTTTTTATGCATTTCATTACGGCTATACTGATTGTTTCTTTTTAGTTACTCGAACGATGCCCCAAAGCAAGTGCTTCTCTCCAGTTTAAAAGACGAATATAGGATTTTGAAAATAAAAACAACACGAAAAATATCAGCTATTCCTCCGAAATTGCTCCTTTTGATGAAGCAAGTGTTATTTTGAAAAATCCTTTCTATTTAGATGAACCGCAACGATGATTGCTAAAAGCACCGCGACACCTACCACCATAAAGAAACCAATGCTGGAGCCTTTTCCCGGCAAGCCGCCTGTATTCATTCCCCAAATTCCAGAAATTAGTGCGGGGATGGAGATAATCAAAGCGGCAGAGTCTAAATATTTCATCAAGTGGTTTAGATTATTGTCCATCATGTCAGTGAATAATCCGCCGACTGTCTCTAACAAATCACGATAAATATGGATCAGTTTTTCAGCATGCTTTTGATGAAGCTGAATATCATAAACCAATTTTGAATCATTCAAGTCCTGAATGAAGGATTCATTTTCCCACAGTCCGTTTAACGTACTTTTTTGATCAGCAAGAGTGTGATCGAGGTACACGATTTTTCGCTCGGTATCTGCTAATTTAAACAAAGCGTCATTTTCGGTCGTTTTTCTTGCTGCAACGTCCAATTCATCAATATCCTTCTTTATCTCTAACAATTCTTCAATATAGTGAGTATAAAGCATATAAATGCCATACGAAATGAGTTCGGCAAATGTATGAATTTTCTCATGATATTTTTCAAGTAGACGATCAATAAAGGTCGATTCTTTCCCTACGTGGGTGATGAGCAGCGAATCAGAAATGATAAAAATAAGCGGCTCAAGTCGTTCTTCTATTTGCTCTTTCTTTTCAGCGGATAAATTAGTCACTCCCAAAGCATAGCTGTTATTCAGCGCAGTATTTTCTAATGGCTCCAATCGAGAAACCTCTTCTGCATGGTTGCCTCCGACAAAAATATTTTGTGGCAACCGATAATTTTTAATAATTTCTTCTTGTTCTTCCTTCGTCGTATCCTTTAAAACAAGCCAGTTACCTTTACCTGGAGAGACTTCCTGGATATGTTGGTTACTGATCTCAAAATGTTGAATCACGTCATTCATCCTTTCAAAAAAATGATATACATTTATTTTTTACTAATAAATAGTTGGAATAAAGCAGAGGTTATTTCTAATAATTACCCCTGTTAATTTTCTATAACTTATCCTTAATATATTGTCAATTAATAAGCTTAAATAATGTGAATTTGAATATTTTGAGCGAAATATTTCAAAAATAGAATAAAACACGTTACGATATTATTAGAAAGTGAGGAAGAAAAATTATGAAACCAATTTTGAAAGACCCTAGAGAATTATTTTATGGGGGCTCGTTTGAGAAACAGGATCAGAACACTCCCGCACTACAAACCAACATGAAGCCACAACCAGATTGCGGAGAAGAAAGCTATGTTGGTAATGGAAAATTAGAAAATCGCAGAGTATTGATTACCGGAGGCGACTCAGGAATTGGTCGGGCGGCAGCGATTGCTTATGCTCGAGAAGGTGCAGATGTAGCCATTCAATTCTTTCCTGGTGAAGAAGAGGACGCCCAAGAGGTCGCTAAGTACATTGAAGAAGCTGGAAGAAAAGCAGTATTGCTTCCTTATGATTTACGAGATGACGAAGCGCCTAGTGAGATCATCAGAAAAACAGTCGCAGAATTAGATGGATTAGACACACTTGTGCTAAATTCTGCTCAACAAATTTCTCAAGAATCGATTGAAGAATTACCAATTCAGCAAGTAGAAGATACGTTCAAGGTAAATATTATTTCGATGTTTGCACTCGTTCAGGAAGCTTTACCGCATTTACCTGCAGGCAGCAGTATTATTACAACAACTTCTGTCCAAGCTTTCAATCCTAGTGATCACTTGATGGATTACGCAGCAACGAAAGCTGCTATTGCAAACTTCACAGTTGGCTTAGCACAACAATTAGCTAAAAAAGGAATTCGAGTAAATGGTGTTGCGCCAGGTCCAATCTGGACTCCACTTCAATTAGATCAAGGCCAACCTAAAGATGCACTACCGGAATTTGGTCAAGATTCATTGCTAGGACGGGCAGGGCAGCCAGCAGAATTGGCGCCAGTGTATGTTTTCCTAGCTTCAAATGATGCAAGCTATGTTACTGCTCAGATTTATGGTGTCACTGGAGGAGAAGCGATCAATCTGTAAGGAGGGATACGCGATGCTACATTTAATCGAGGCAATCGGGATTTCGTTAATTCTAAATTTGATTTCTTTATTGTTTAAACGCAGACAACCGGCTTTTGCATTGGCACGTGTGAAAAAACAGACAGGAACGGATCGTTACCGTTAAGTAATTAAACAAGTCGTTAAAAGTTTTTAAGGAGGTGCACTATGAATCGTGGAATAAAAGCAATTGGGATCATTCTTTCATTGATTTTGATGTCCGTGATGCTGATGGTTATTGCCATCAGTTCACCCTATTTGAATCTTCCATTTGGCATTGGACGTGGAGAGTTTTTAAGAAATTCATTGGCAAATTATTACTTCCGCCAATACCTATTTTGGATCGCTCTAGCTGTTACAGTTATCTTGCTTATTGTGATTTTAGTTCTGATCTTTTATCCAAGAGTTAAACAAACATTTGTATTAAAAGAAGACAAAGGACGTTTATCTTTAGACAAAAAGGCAATTGAAGGTTTTGTTCGTTCGAAACTACGAGGTGTAGGCTTTGTTTCATCTCCTGACGTTAAGGTTCGAGCAACCAAGAACAAGATTAAAGTGAAAGTGAAGGGTCAGCTGACTCGAACATCATCGTTAATTGGGAAAACCAATGCGCTAATGACAGAAATTCAGAATGACTTACAAGAAATTCTTGGCAGTCAGGAAAAAATCAAAGTGAATGTTGCCTACAAGACATTTGATGAAGAAGAAAAAAACACCGCAAATCAATCACGCGTACAATAACAAAGAACGATTCATTTAATTTTTAGGAATACAGGACGACAGTTAGGAGGGAGACAGATGGAAAAACTTATCACTCAATACAAGCTCCCAATGATCTTCGGCGGATTAGGCTTGATTCTGGCCATATTATTTGTCACGCTGGGATTTTTCAAGACACTCTTGATCGTTTTATTAACAGCGCTTGGCATTTGGCTGGGAAGCTATTTAGAGCAAACCGGCATGATGGACAGCTTTTTCAGTCAACGAAAGAACAATTAATGATTCAATCATCATACAAACAAACTCTATAGGAGGAATTTATAATGGAAAATTACAACAAAAACGGAATGGCCGCAGGCGTTCATACAGATGCAGCAAAAACAAATAACACCGTAAACGTTAAAGGCGAATTAACCTATGACGACAAAGTGATTCAAAAAATCGTCGGTACAGCAGTAGAACAAATCGATGGTCTATTAACAGTCGACGGTGGATTTTTCTCTAATATTGCTGAGAAATTAGTCAATACAGACAATGTGACTGCCGGAATCGAAACAGAAGTCGGCAAAAAACAAGTCGCTGTTGATATGGATGTCGTCATTGAATATGGTCGGGATATTCCTAAAATCGCAGATCGAATCAAGGAAGTTATCCATGATGAAGTGGAGAAAATGACGCATCTTGACGTGATTGAAGTAAATATTAACGTTGTCGATATTAAATCAGAATCTGAATATCAAGAAGACAGCGAAACGGTGCAGGACAAAGTAACAAGCGCCGCAAAAACAACTGGACAATTTGCTTCAAAACAAACAGACAAAGCTAAAAGTGCCGTCAATCGCGGAACAAACAAAGCACAACAAAAAATTGAAGAAAATCGTGAACCACGAGTAAAATAATCAAAGGAGTGAATTAACATGGGTTTATTATGGTCATTAATTATTGGAGCAGTAATCGGAGCAATCGCTGGAGCGATCACAGGTAGAGGAAACAGCATGGGCTGGATCGCTAACATCGTAGCCGGCTTAGTCGGATCAGCATTAGGTCAAGCGTTACTAGGATCATGGGGGCCTTCATTGGCTGGCATGGCACTGGTACCGTCGATTATTGGAGCAGTCATTCTGGTCTTGATTGTGTCATTTTTCTTAGGAAGATCAAAATAGATCAGTGATGGTCCACAAAGTCTCAGACAACGTTACGAACAACTAACGCAGGCATCAAAAAGAGACGTGATAGAACAAAAGAAATAAGGATGAATATCAAAAGAGTGTTTCCTCCGAAGAAGTTTTCTTATATCAACACAGATTCAGTATCAGCAGCAAGCTAAGGAGTATGGATTTTTTAATTCCACAGAGAGTGCTGTTGAAAGCGAATCGAATGATTTGAATGATAAAAGGACTTCCTGTCGTTAACTTATGAACGATGGGAAGTCCTTTTTTGGTGAAGCGGGAGTCATAGTACGGAAAACGAACTGAACATATAAGGTAGTTAAGAAAAGCGAACTAATTAAAAGCATTGTATAAAAGACATCTAGTTTGGTGAAAAAAGCATCAAAGGTGTAAAAAAAGAAGCGATGATTCGCTTCTTTAGAGAGTTAATTATAATTCTTCCTTGACTGTTCTGGTGATTTTTTGCAGTTCATCGGTCATTTGACCAGAATGTTTGATGATATCTGATACGCGCAGGAAGCTGTTTTTATACATTGCCACTTCCCGGAATTTCTTATATTTTTCTTCGATTTCATTAAAGGTCGCGGCTTTACGGGCGTCATGCTCGACCGTTTCCGAGCTATTTACATAATGCATCCCTAAAAATGAGAGGGCATCATTGATTCCATCTAAAAATGCCTCGTACTCCTCTTGGCGAATCTTGCCGTCAGCCAAACGCTGCCTCTGTTTTTCAATAAACATCTCAACTACTTGTTCCATTCCCAATCCTCCTGTCTTAACGCATTTTACTTGTTGCTCATCCAGTTTATTGTACTATGAAAAGGCTCACTTGTGTTATAAAAAAATAGAATTTTTTTGAGTGAATTGAAAAGATAATAGATTTTAAATTATCAAAGGGAATTTTCGAAATAGTTTGACAGTTTTTCTTTTTTTGGGAATAATAAACAAAAGATTAAAAATAGCTAATAAATTGTTAAATTGAAGGAGACGTTCATATGGAACAAAATAAACGCAAGCAACTATTGAAGCTGATCGAATCCGATTGTCGATTAAGTATTGAAGAATATGCGGTGATGCTAGGCGAAGATGAAGTGATCGTTTCTGCTGAAATCAAACGAATGGAACAAGAAAAAATTATTTGCGGCTATCGGGCTCTGATTGACTGGGATAAGGTGGAGGATGATTGGATCGAAGCTTTGGTTGAGGTCCAAACAATTCCTAAAGGTGAAGAAGGCTATCGCGAGATTGCGGAGCGTGTTCGGAAGTTTCCTGAAGTCAAATCGTTCTTTTTCGTCAGCGGCGGCTTTGACTTTATCTTACTACTGCAAGGACGCAACATCAAAGAAATCTCAAAATTCATTTCTACTAATTTAGCATCGATTCCTGATGTTTCAGGAACACAGACGCATTTCTTGCTAGACAAATACAAGGAGTGGGGCGTCGACATGTATCAGGATGACTCCGATCCTAGAATTCAGGTGAGCCCATGAGAAATTTTTTAACGAAAAAAATCACGGATATTCAACCTTCTGGTATTCGAAAATTCTTTGACATTGTTTCTGATCAGCCGGATGCGATTTCCCTTGGTGTCGGCGAGCCGGATTTTGATACGCCTTCTCATATGGCTCAAGAAGGGGTCCGTTCGATCCAAGAAGGGCGGGCTTTCTACACGGCTAACGCGGGACTGATCGAGTTGCGGAAAAAAATCAGCGAGTATTTGCTTTATCGCAACAAGGTTCAATATGATCCGAAAACGGAGATTGTGGTCACAGTCGGCGGCAGTGAGGCGATTGATATGGCATTGCGGATTTTTGTTGATCCAGGAGATGAGGTCATCATTCCTCAGCCAAGCTTTGTTTGCTACGAACCGATTACCCAGATTGCAGGCGGAAAACCAGTGACGATTGACTTACAAGCTGTGAATCAGTTTATGCTGACGCCAGAAGAGTTAGAGAACGTTATTACTGAGAAAAGCAAGATTTTGATTTTGTCTTATCCTAATAATCCAACGGGAGCAACGATGGATCGCGAAGCGTTGATCAAGATCGCCGATGTTGTGAAGAAGCATGATTTATTAGTCATTACGGATGAAATTTATGCGGAATTGGTTTACGACGAGCCTTTCACTAGTATTGCGGAGCTTCCGGGAATGCGCGAACGGACGATTATTATTAACGGTTTTTCAAAAGGCTTTGCGATGACTGGCTGGCGTCTGGGCTTTATGGCTGGTCCAGAAGTATTTATGGACCAGCTGCTGAAGCTGCATCAGTATACAATCATGGCAGCGCCGACAGCGAGCCAATATGCGGCATTGGCCGGTTTGAAAAACAATTGGCAGGAAACCGTTGAACCAATGCGCTTGTCTTATGAGGAACGTCGAAATTATCTGCATCATGCGTTGGAAAAGATGGGGCTGCCTTGTTATAAGGCCAAGGGGGCGTTTTATCTCTTTCCGCAGGTTAGTCAATTTGGCTTGAGCAGTGAAGAATTCGCTCTGCGCCTATTAGATGAAGAAAAGCTGGCAGTGGTTCCCGGATCGGCCTTTGGAAAAAGCGGTGAAGGATTCCTGCGGCTATCGTATGCTTATTCGATTTACGAATTAAAAGAAGCAATTCAGCGTCTAGAGCGTTTTGTGATGCGATTAAAATAAGAGTAAGGTTAGGAGCGAAGAAATTCGCTCCTTTTCTAATGCGAATGTTAGCTAAAAGCGATTAAAACGTCGGTTTATCTAAAATTTCTATTTATTTTTAACAAAAGCGTTCTTGGGATTCCTCATAAATGATAAGATGAAGCCATATCCTGGGGGATAAGAATGTTTTAAGGAGGTTTTTATGCTGTCACGTTTCAAACAATCAAAGCTGTTCTTTTGGACTGCCGAGATTGTCTTAACGATTATCGGGATTTATTTTTTATTACAAATGCCGAATATTTTTAAACCAGTCGTGGGAATGGCTTCTGCGATTTTGATGCCGCTTTTGATCGCGGGTTTTCTTTACTATATGTTTGATCCGATCGTGGTTTTTCTGGAGGAAAGAGGGGGGCTGCCACGTGTGGTTGGTTTTCTTGTATCCTTTATTGTGATTGCGGCGATTATCGCGCTGATTATGATGAACGCTGTTCCGAAAATGATCGAACAAACCGTTCAACTTACGCAAAATCTACCTGTTTATGCAGAGGAATCAGGTCGTTGGATTAATGATTTAGCTAGTCGAGATGAATTTAAAAATTTCAATTTGGAAGAACAATTGGCTTCAGCAAACCTGACGATTACTAAACTGATCAACCTTGCGATTGTCAGTGTGACCTCAAGTTTGTCACGAATCGTTGGTTTGGCGATGAAATTCTTTGTTCTCTTGTTCACCGTTCCATTTATTTTGATTTTCATGTTTAAAGACGGGCATAAATTTTTGGATGCTGTGTCACAATTTTTTCCTATCACCATTCGTAAAGAATTACGTCAAACAGTGCGCGAACTGAATGAAACACTTTCTGCTTATATCAGCAGCACGGTTTTAGATGCCTTTATTATCGGAATCTTAAGCTTTATCGCGATGACTATTTTTAAACAGCCATATAGTTTACTGTTGGCGCTTTTTTGTGGGATCACCAATATCATTCCTTATGTTGGTCCATTCATCGGGGCAGTTCCGGCAGTGATCGTTGGGCTATTCATTTCACCGCTTCAAGCACTGTACATGGGCATATCCGTTCTGGTTATTCAGCAGTTAGATGGGAATTTGATCAAACCGCTATTGTTCGGTAAGTCGTTGAATATTCACCCATTAACGATTATATTAGTTTTGATCGGTGCCGGCAGTGTTGCAGGAATCGTGGGCATGCTGATTTGTATCCCAGTGTATGCGGTGATCAAAACCTTGATCATCAATCTTCACAAAATTTACCAGCTACGCCGCGAAAGTAACTTGTTTAAAGACGGTGGAGAGGGTTAGTAGCAAAGAGAACCATCATCCAAAATGCTGGATGACGGTTCTTTTTTTGACTATAAAGAAAGTATAAACTTTTTACATGAATAAATCGATTTACAGCAGGTATATCCATGTCCGGCTTCGCGAACTAGCTTTCTCGGCAATAAGCAAAAATATTTCGAAATTTGAGAAGCAATTTAGAAATATTTTGGTCTTATTGCTCAAAAGCTGAGCGAGTTCGCGAAGCCTTTCTTAATTTTTATAAGATAGCAATAGAAAAAATAACTAATTCTGATCTAGATCGTCAGAATGATGCAAAATTTTACCAAATATCGGTTTATTTCGTTCGAATTTGAAATGGTAAATCACTAGAAGACCGATAAACCAAAATGGAGAGAAAAGCAACGCTTCCCGTGTATCCGAGGCAAGTGCCAAAACGAACAGGACAAAGGCTAAGAAAGCAAAAATCAAATAGCTTGAATAAGGAAAGAACGGTAATTTAAAGGTACTTTTGGCTGCCAATTCGGTCTTTGTTTTACGATAGCGCATGTGAGTAAAGACGATCATTCCCCAAATAAAAATAAAGCAAATCGTAGCAATCGAACTGATTATGGTGAAAATATGACTAGGTACGAAAAAATTTAAGAGAACCGCGATAAAAATGACGAGCGTTGAGAATACTAATGCACTACCTGGAACACGATTACGTGTCAGCTTGGTAAAGCGACTAGGCGCGCTACCTTCTTGAGCTAATGAACGGACCATCCGACTGGTACTGTAAATGGCGCTATTACAAGCAGACATGGCGGAACTTAATACAACTAAATTAACAATAGATGCTGCCGCAGCGATTCCAATCTCAGAAAAGACCTGAACGAAGGGACTTTGGTCTGCTGATAAGCTTGACCAAGGGTAAATCGACATAATCATAAATAATGAGCCTAGATAGAACAAAATGATTCGCAGCGGAATGGTATTAATCGCTTTTGGCAGCACCGATTTGGGATCAGCGGTTTCGCCACCGATCAAACCGACCAGTTCAACCCCGCAAAAGGCAAAGGTTGCCATTTGAAAGGAGAGAATAAAGCCGCTTGCACCTTTTGGAAAGAAGCCGCCGTGATGCCATAAATTTCCAATATCAACGGGACCAGCACTTGTTTTGAAGCCAGTAAAGATCATAAAAGCACCGGCGATAATCAATGCAATGATGGCGACGACTTTGATCAGAGCAAACCAAAATTCCAGTTCACCAAAAAGACCAACAGCAACTAAGTTCAATCCTAATAGCAAGATTAAAGCAATGATTTCCGGCAGCCATTGAGGGATATGGGGCAGCCAATAGCTCACGTATAGCCCCGTTGCTGTTAGATCAGCCATCGCGATTGCGATCCAACAAAACCAGTAAGTCCATCCTGTGACAAAGGCAGCCTTTTTCCCTAAGTAGCTAGCGATAAAATCTAAAAATGAATGATAATTTACGTTTGATAGCATCAATTCACCTAAAGCGCGCATGATTAAGAAAATAATGCAGCCGGTGATTGTGTAGGAAAGAAGAATCGAAGGACCAGTTAATTGAATGGTTTTCCCCGAGCCAAGAAAGAGCCCAGTGCCGATTGCTCCTCCAATTGAAATCAATTGAACATGCCGATTTTTAAGTCCTCTGTTCAATTCCTCATGTGTTTCCAATAAAATCAGTCCTTTTTTTAAGAATAGTCTGAGTTTATCAAAAATTGTGAAATAGGTTAAAGAATATCCTTTGAAGTAACAAAGCGGCGAGAAGACTCTAATAATTCAAAAATAACAAAAAAGAAAAAGACTTGTTAAAGATTTTGCGTTAAGCTGTGTTTGGAATAGCTAAAATGCTATAATATTAAGAAAATTGTGTATCAATACCAGCTTAGTACTTCAACACGATAGCTGGGTAAGAAAAATTGAACATATAGAAACGAATGAGGGGGAGAACCGGTTTGAACAAAAAGACAATCGGTTGGCTGATTTTAGGACTGGTTGTGCTAGGTGCTGTTGGGTTTGCCGGCTATCATATTTTTCAAGAGAATGTTATCCAGTCAGAAAAAGAAAATAAGAAGGAACTAAATGCACGCTTGACTGATCTTTATGAGGATCAAACATCGGGCTATTTCAAAGCGGATATCTCAGCTGAAGCTTTTAATGAGTTAGCAGATGAAGTGAAAAGTCAAAGCGGGGAAAGTCAAACCTTAGAAGATATTGACCAAGCGAAGAAAAATTTTAAACTCCAGGCTGAAATGAATAAGCTTTTTGAAAAGGATGTTCTAAATGGGCTGGATCTATCTGCCCACCCCGTTCTAAAGGCGCCTAGCGAAGAAGATATTAAAGCTTTAAAAGCTGAGCTAGAGGAAAGTAGCGCGAAAGACAAGGAGTGGGGTCAAGACATCAGCATGATCCTAGGCATCGCGGAAACACAATCAAAGGATTTTACCAATGCAGATGCGGAAGTGACGAATCTAGTCAATAAAGGCACTAGTTTAACACTGACTGATTATTTAGAAGGCGTAAAAACCTTGGCGATTCTGCCAGATGGCAAGTTCAAGGAGAAACTACTAGAGAAGCTATCACCGGTCAAGGATCAGCTTACCAATGAGAACGCTGGTTTTGCGGCTAAAATTCAGCAAAGTGATACCTCGATGGCAGCAGCAGAAAAGAGCTATCAAGAGCGGCAGGCGAAAGAGTTGGCTGCTCGCAACAAGGAACTGACAGAACTGAAAAAAGAGTTAGCAGAAAAGCAAGCGACCTATGATTCTTATAAAGACATCCTTGATTCCATTGATGACAGTAAGAACGATGAATCCTCGCGAAAAAAATCCGAAGAGGAATCGCGATCACGAGAATCTGATTCTTCCCGCTCATCAAGCTCCTCTAGTTCAAGCTCTAGTTCATCAGAACAGCCAGACGAGGATTAAAAAAGAGCAACGATTTTTCTAGGAAAAATCGTTGCTCTTTTTTAGGTTCATTTTTTCGTGTGAAGCTGAGCGATACTCTTCAAATAATGGGAAAATCTGTGTTCGTTTCTTAATATCCAGCTTAATGAAAATGTTGTGAACATGGGTTTTAACGGTTCCTAATGAGAGAAAGAGCTGGTCTGCAATTTCTTGATTGGTTCGATGGAATAAAAGCAATTCAAACACTTCGGTTTCTCTTTGCGTGAATTGGTGAGCATGACAAAACTTCTGGATCAACATGGCTTCCTCTTGCTCTTCAGAGTTCACTTCCTCTTGTACATGCCGATCCTTTAAGAAGAAGTGGATCATCAACAGACAGACGACAATGGAGAAAATGTCTTCGGAAATGCTTCGATTGTATATTTTAGTCGTTAAGGAGCTGTATTGATCGACATTAAAAATGACGAAGCTGTCTTCAATAACGATCAGAATACTGAATAGAATGCTGATGATTGATAATTTTTTTAGGTAGCCTTTATTTAGCGCTGGCAGCTCTTTTTTCGTGCCTCGCCAACAATAAAAGCCTAAATAAAAGAGGAAAATTTGGTTTCCTAAATAGTAGAGCCAAACCTTAAAGGCAGAATTTGGCAGTAATGGGATCGAAATCATCCAGACGGCCAAAGCGATCAATAGGGTGTAGTGCAGCGGAGTGAGTTTTTCTTTCCTTAATTCGGCAATAATCGAAACGGAGAAGAAGGCGTTCCCCATAAAAATAATAGTCTTGACTGCCGGCGCGCTCATAAATGCTTGGTCATAGCTTTGCGCAAAGCTATTGATGAACTCTGTCATATAAATAATGATATTATCGAAAATAAAAAAAGCTAGATAGAGACTGATCAACAGGAACACTTTGTTCTTTTCCTTTAAAAAGGAATTTATCGCAAAAGCCATGGTGATGGAATAAAGAATGATCAAAAGGATATTGTAAACAAAGATGGCTATCATATTGAATCCCCTTTCATTTCAGGATCAAAAAACTGTTTTTCAACCTAAGTATAACACTATTTTTTTCTCCTTCGTTCCAAAATACGCTAAACTTTTCCCTAAACTTTTCTAAACCCTTGAAAAATAAAAGGTTTACATCTAAAAATAAACCGCTGGTTGAAGCTCATAACGGGAAATGTTAGCGTTTACATCCTTTAGCTTATCGTAAACTCGTACTTTTTCTCCTACAGTAAGGATGCAAAAGCAAACAAATTACTTAGGAGGCGTCAACATGGCAAAAAGAGATTTCATTACAACAGAAAATTACACAAAGGAGGAGATTCAATACATCGTTGATTTATCATTGAAAATCAAAGCTTCTATTAAAAACGGTTTTTATCCGCCATTATTGAAAGATAAAGTGTTAGGCATGATCTTCCAACAATCTTCTACTAGAACTCGCGTTTCATTTGAAACAGCGATGACACAGCTAGGCGGACACGCAGAATATTTGGCGCCAGGACAAATTCAACTAGGCGGACATGAAACAATCGAAGATACCAGTCGTGTATTATCTCGTTTAGTCGATATCTTGATGGCACGGGTTGAACGCCATCACAGTGTGTATGACCTAGCCAACAATGCAACGATTCCAGTTATCAATGGTATGTCTGATTTTAACCACCCAACACAAGAATTAGGCGACCTTTGTACGATGATTGAACACTTACCTGAAGGCAAGAAAATCGAAGACTGCAAAATTTCCTTCATTGGCGATGCTACACAAGTATGTTTCTCATTAGGTTTAGTCGCAACAAAAATGGGAATGGATTTTGTCCAATTCGGTCCAGAAGGATTCCAATTGAATGACGACCATCGCGCAAGATTGGATAAGATTTGTAAAGAGTCTGGCGGTTCATATACTGTTTCTGATCAAATCGATGTGATTGAAGGCTCTGATTTTGTCTATACAGATGTTTGGTATGGCTTGTATGAAGCAGAATTGTCAGAAGAAGAACGCATGAGCACTTTCTATCCTAAATACCAAGTAAACGATGAGTTAATGAAGCGTGCGGGTGAAAATGCGAAATTTATGCACTGCTTGCCTGCAACACGCGGAGAAGAAGTGACTGATGAAGTGATGGACGGACCAAACTCGATCTGTTTCGATGAAGCAGAAAATCGTTTAACTTCGATTCGCGGCTTGTTGGTGTACTTGATGCACGATTATGCTGATAAGAATCCAATTGATGAAAAGAAAAAAGCAGCAGCAAAAGCAGATTTGGAAGTCTTTTTAGGAAAAGCACTATAGGCCCAAGAGGTGAGGACGGAAATGATCTGCAGCTTTAAGTAAAATTCATCAAGATTATTTCCATTCGGGGATTGAGGCAATCCTCAATCCCTGTTTCCCTTGTACCGGAAAGGAAGAAAACAATGGGAGAAAAGAAGAAAAAATTTAGTTTGATGAGTGCAATCTTATCCGTTATCTGTGTCGTGTTCGTGGCAGAGGCAGCGGCGCCGGTTGCGGCGATCGGAAATTCACAATTTTTTTGGTGGATATTCCTGTTAGCCGCGTTCCTTTTACCGTACGGTTTGATTTCTTCGGAGTTAGGCACGACGTATATTGGTGATGGCGGGATTTATGACTGGGTGACCCAAGCCTTCGGACATCGCTGGGGTTCGCGGGTATCTTGGTATTATTGGATCAATTATCCATTGTGGCTGGCTTCGCTGGCAGTTGTATGTCCAGATTTATTAACGACGATCACAGGAATTGAATTTTCAACAATTCCAGCAATTTTAATTGAATTGGTCTTTATTTGGGTTATTGTTTGGATCAGCTTCTATCCAGTCGCTGACAGTGTATGGATTTTGAATGGCGCAGCTGTAATTAAGATGCTGTTGGCAATCTTGATTGGCGCATTAGGACTTTATACGTTTGCGACAAAAGGCGCAGCTAATGAGTTTACATTATCGTCAATGCTGCCAAGTTTTGACCTGAATAGTTTGTCGTTTATCTCGGTTATCATTTTCAACCTACTAGGTTTCGAAGTTATTTGTACCTTTGCCGATGACATGGAAGATCCGAAGAAACAAATTCCACAATCAATCATTGCTGGTGGTTTGGTGATCGCTGCAATTTATATTTTCTCTGCATTCGGAATTGGTGTCGCAATTCCAACGGATCAAATCAGTACTGGCAGCGGGTTAATGGATAGCTTCAAGCTATTAACGGGTTCTACAGGGGGGTGGTTCATCATCGCGATGGCCTTTCTGTTCCTGCTGACTCTGTTCGGCAACATGATTTCTTGGTCATTAGGAGTAAACAATACGGCTTGTTACGCAGCTGAAAACGGCGATATGCCGAAAATTTTTGCTAAACGTGGCGGAAAAGACGAAATGCCGATTGGTGCAGCGATTATGAATGGGATCGTGGCTTCAGTAGTCGTAGTGATTGCGCCAATTTTGCCAAATCAAGATCTATTCTGGGCCTTCTTCTCATTGAACCTAGTAATGTTCTTGATGTCTTACGTACCTGTATTTCCTGCATTTTACAAATTACGTAAAATCGATCCAGATACACCGCGACCATTCAAGGTTGGCGGAAGCGACGCAGTCTTGAAAGTTTTGGTTGCGTTACCAATGATCATGATTGTCATTTCATTAATCTTTACAGCGTTACCGTTGCAATTTGATGCGGAAACATTGAGCCAACAACTACCGATTACGATCGGAGCTGTCGTCTTCACACTATTTGGTGAAGCGATTATATGGGTGAAAAAAATCAAAAAAGAGGGAGTAATTTATCATGGCGAAGAGAATCAAAAAGACAACACCGAAACAAGACGGGTTTAGAATGCCCGGTGAGTATGAACCACAAGAAAAGGTTTGGATGATTTGGCCTGAACGTCCAGACAATTGGCGTGACGGTGGGAAGCCAGCACAAGAAGCTTTCACTGAAGTAGCCAAAGCCATCAGCAGATTTACGCCGATGAATGTGGTGGTTTCGCAGCAACAGTTCCAAAACTGTCGTCGTCAATTACCAGAAGATATCACGGTTTATGAAATGTCCAATAATGACGCGTGGATTCGCGACTGTGGCCCAAGCTTTGTGATCAACGATAAAGGTGAATTGCGGGCAAATGACTGGGGCTTCAATGCTTGGGGCGGACTGGTTGACGGATTGTATTTTCCTTGGGATCAAGATGATTTAGTCGCTCAAAAAATCTGTGAAATCGAGCATGTCGATTCTTATCGGACAGATGATTTCATTTTAGAAGGTGGTTCTTTCCACGTTGACGGTGAAGGAACGGTTCTAGTAACTGAAATGTGCTTATTAAGTGAAGGACGCAATCCGCATATGAGCAAAGAAGAAATCGAACAAAAATTGTGCGATTACTTGAACTGTGAAAAAGTACTTTGGTTAGGGGATGGTATTGATCCAGAAGAAACGAATGGACACGTGGATGACGTAGCCTGCTTTGTTCGCCCTGGTGAAGTGGCATGTATTTATACTGAAGATAAAAATAGTCCATTTTATGAAGCTGCTCAAGATGCATACAAACGCTTAACAGAAATGACGGATGCGAAAGGCCGCAAATTGAAGGTCCATAAAATCTGCTGCCCAATCGAAAACGTCACAATCGACGGCAACTTCAAGATTGATTATGTTGAAGGAACAATGCCGCGTGAGGATGGCGACATCTGTATCGCTTCTTACATGAACTTCTTAATTACCAATAACGGCGTAATCGTGCCGCAATATGGTGACAAGAATGATGCATTAGCTTTAGAACAATTAGAAATGATTTTCCCAGATAAAGAAGTTGTGGGTGTAAATACAGTAGAAATCGTCTACGGCGGCGGAAATATTCATTGTATTACGCAGCAACAACCACAAAGATAGGAGCCTGTCATGTCAAAAATCGTTATCGCATTAGGCGGAAACGCCTTAGGCAATTCCGCGAATGAGCAATTAACCAAAGCTGAATTAGCAGCGAAATCCATCGCTGATCTGATCACTGCGGGGCACCATGTCGTGATCGCTCACGGCAATGGTCCCCAGGTTGGGAAAATCCGTTTAGCCTTTGAAGAAACCAGTCAAAAGCCGGAGGATACGATGCCGTTTCCAGAATGTACGGCCATGAGTCAAGGCTATATCGGCTATCACCTGCAGCAGGCCATTGATGAAGAATTGGTTTCTCGCGGCTTAACAGATATTCCAGTTGTATCTATGCTGACGCAGGTGGTGGTTGACCCGAAAGATCCGGCATTTTCGAATCCAACCAAACCGATTGGTGGCTATTACAGCGAAGAAGAAGCAAAAAAACTGATGGCTGAAACGGGCGATGTTTATGTTGAAGATGCTGGCCGCGGCTGGCGTCGGGTAGTACCATCACCAAAACCAGTAGATATCTACGAAAAAATCAGCCTACAAACCTTAGTCGACGCGGGGCAAGTCGTGATCGCTTGTGGTGGAGGAGGCATTCCAGTCATTTACGAAGGCACGCGCTATAAAGGCGTCGATGCCGTAATCGATAAGGATTTTGCCGCAGCGAAAATGGCTGCATTGATCGATGCTGATGTCTTCATTATTTTGACAGCTGTTGATCATGTCTTTGTCAACTTCGGCAAACCGGATCAAAAAGCTTTGGAAACAACTTCCGTGGCTGATATGAAACAATATATTAGCGAAGATCAATTCGCTCCAGGAAGTATGTTGCCAAAAGTAGAAGCTGCGATTGACTTCGCCGAATCAAAAGCCGGTCGACGTGCGATCATCGCTTCATTAGAAAAAGCTTCAGAAACACTGGATGGAAACAGCGGAACAACCGTGCAGATGTAAAATAAAAACCCATCTCTCTTTTTTCATAAAGAGAGATGGGCTTTTTGGATATACAGTTTTACGATGTTTTTTAGTAGATTGTAGTTAAAAGAGAAATTGTCATAAGACTTACAAACTTAAATAAAAGTATTCATTCTATGGTTATTCTGTAATCTTAGCTAATAAACTATCCACATCTCTTTTTATCAAACTTTGCATACTTTCTTTATACTGACTTAAATCCAAAGCTGCCAGCTTTTCCTGAATCACCGGGATTAATTCTGGCTTGGCCTCTGCTAAATAAATCAAATAAGGAATACATTGACGAACAATCGGTGCTTTGGGATCGTCTAGAACAGCTAAAATTTCTGCGAGATATGTCTCAATGACTTTTTGTGAATCCCAACGCGCATTAATCATAAAAAACTTAAAGGTTCGTCCACGTCCACAGGCTCTTTCAGCGGTCAGAGCAGGAAGGAACATTTCTAGACGGTCAGCGTAAAGCGGTTCAGATAGACACTGTTCTTCCAATTCTTTAAATTTGTTCATGGCTTTTTTGGTGTCTTTAGCAGTCAAAAGCGCTAATATCGTTTCCATAAAAAAATCCTTTCTAGAGTAAAACAGTCGTCAATGCGACGACTGTTTTTTAATCCTCATCTTTTTCTTTTTCCTGCAACTGTTTTTTCAGATCATTGATTTGTTTATCGAGGTCTTTGCTTTGATTTTTCGTATCATCGATTTGATCTTTTACCGAATTTAATGCTGAATTCCGGGCTTCTTTTTCACGGGCGTACTCGACTTCCTTATTGCGATAAACATTTGTATATTGATCAGACAGCGTTCCGCCAGAGGGTTCGACTTGTTGAACCAAAGCGTATACCTGCTGTGCATATTGGTCGAAGGTTTGCCAGTTGTCTTGTGTATCTGTCACAATAAGCTCGAACTGACTTAAGGTATTAATACGTTCAGAGATCAATTGATTACTGAAGGTGGAAGCTTCTTCTACCATCGGTGTATTCAATTTTGCTGTTGTCAATTCATTGGCTTTTTGTTTTGCCAAGGTGTCGATATTGGCTGTCGCTGCCTGCAAGGCATTTTGACGGGCTGCCAGTACTTGTTTTGTTTGACTGGAGCGTGTAACTAATTGGTTGCCAACTTTTTGTACGGAAGAGGGCATCTGAAAATCAACATCTTCTTTGCCGTTATTTAAGAGATCCATCGTTTGCTTGAAGATTTCTTTGGTCGCCTGTCCGACACTGGCATTGTCTTGCGGTTGCGGTGTGTCGTCGCCGGCCCAGACCGCAACGGTATAGTGCGGAGTCGCTCCGACAGTCCATAAATCTTTTGCTTCGTCAGTCGTACCGGTTTTGACTGCCCAAAATTGATTATGTGCTAGGGTCAAGCCTGCCGCTGTTCCATCCGCATTCTCATGAACGGCTTTCATCGTATCAATCGTTAAATAAGCTGCGTCATCGCTGTAAATCTTTTGCTGCGCAATATCATTTTGGGAGAAAATCTCCTGACCATTGTCTTTCCGTTTAATGGTTTGAATATTTAATGGGGCACGATAATTTCCTTGATTTACTAATGTTGCGATCCCGCTAGCCATTTCTTGAGTAGTTGCTCCGTAGGTCATCCCGCCGACCGCAATAATCGGATTGTCATCTGCCACATCAAGACCGGTAAATTGCATTTGTGCCAAAGGCTGATAGACGGCTTCCTTCAGCTCATTGCGATTTTCGTCTGCTAGTTTATACGCGACAACGTTTGAGGAAATCGCTAAGGCATTTCTCAGTGTCAGATTCCCTTTAGAACTATTATAAACATTATTTGGGTACGTATTATTTGGCCGATCATCTGAAACGACACTGGTTTCTAGCAAGCCACGCTCATACGCAGGGGCGTAGGAAACTAGGGGTTTGATCGCCGAGCCAGGCTGACGATAGGAAAGAAAGGCACGATTATAATGATTTCCTTCCTCACCGCGGCCACCGATACTAGCAACAACATCGCCTGTTTGATTGTCAATAACAGTCATGGCAGCCTGCTTGGTATAGAAATTATTGTCGCCGCTACGATCTTGCCAAGCATTCATCACATTGCTGACAATCCCTTGCAGCTGATCGTGTAAGCCAGTATCGATATTGGTACTGATTTGATAGCCGCCTGAGAGAATCCGTTGATATACCTTATTATAAGCAGAGCTGTATTCCTCGTTATAACGATCTTCTTCTTCTTTGGAGTCAAACTGGTATTGGAAACGGAAATCCTGCTGTCCCATCAAAATTTTAGTTGCAGAATCAACTGCTAAGGCAACTTCGTTATTGTCTAATTGATTGTTAAGTGCATTACTGTGAATTTTAGCTTCAAAATCATCTGTAACAGCTTTATCATACTGGTCCTTTGTGATGTAGCCCTGCTGATTCATTTCTTTTAAGATCAATTTGGCTCTTTTCAATGCATTTTTCTTATTGTCAGTAGGATCAAATATACCCGGATTATTTGTAATTCCTACTAATACAGCTTTTTCCAACAGACTGGTGTCATTGATTGATTTGCCAAAATAAACCTTTGCTGCCGCATTGATTCCATAAGCGCCATGTCCGAAATAAACGTTATTCAGATAATATTCTAAAATCTGATGTTTGGTAAATTTCTTTTCTAATGATTGTGCCATCACCATTTCTTCAATTTTACGAGAGATTGAGACTTCGGGCGTTAGATAGATATTTTTCACCAATTGCTGAGTGATGGTAGATGCTCCGCGGATTCCGCGCCCTGTCGCAGCATTTATCGCAATGGTCAATAGCCCTTGCGTGTCTACTCCGTGATGCTCATAGAATCGCTTATCTTCAATAGCGATCAACGCCTGAGAGACTAATGGGTCCATCTTGTCATAAGTCAGGTAATCCCGTTCTTGCGTTTTTAGTTCCTTGATAACTTGACCATTCTTATCTAAGACGGTTGTTGGATGGTACTGCTTAAAGTCGCTCTCTTGAATAGAGGCTGCATGCTCTTCACCCGCATCAATGGCGGCAGTTACTTCTTTGCCGTATTTTTGAAAGAAGAAGATGGTGCCTGCCACCACCATAAGCAGCATGACGGCCAGAATACTAAGTGAAATCTTAGTGGATTTCGCTAGTTTTCCTCGAGGGGACTTTTTTCGCACACGTGGTGCTTTCGTTTCTTTTCTTCGTTGATGTCGTTCTTGTCTGTTTGCCATATTTGCCTATCCTTATTTCAGTTATTGTATTTATTTCTTCTCTCGGAAAAAATAAGTTTTATGTTCATGCCAAATACCATTCTGCTAGTTATACTTAGCGTTATTTAGTTAATTCATAATCGAATTTACGAATCAGTAAAAGCAGAGCTGGCATCCTGATAAAATCATTTCTTCTAGTGTAATAGAAAATGACGAGAATAACTATGATAATCATATTTTTCCAAGAAAAATTTAGATTATTTCATAAAAATAGGCTGATATTCACTGGAAATACTTGACGCTTGCTTAATTTGTCGCCACAATAAGGAGGAGATGAGGTGACCTATGAATACATCAAAAAAATGGTTGATCTTTTGGGGCGTACTGGCTGCGCTGTTTGTCGGTACCTTCGGCGTCATATTAAGCGGGAATTTTCCGCAATTTACGATTCCTTTCAGTGTTTTTGCTAGTGACGATAAGGGCAAGAAGAAGGAGGAGTTGCCGAAATTAAAGGTATTGGCATTAAGGGATGTCAATGATCAAACATTATTAGATGAACAAATTGAAAAAGTTGATGCGCTAAATAAAGCATTTGCACAGAACAATAATAGCTTTTCCAGCTCTCAAACGATGGCTGACACAATTGAAAAAATCTATGGACCCGCGAAGGATGGGAAGAATATTTTTAATCTCTATCGAAAAATCTATCCGATGGTGAGTTCGCAAGAAAACGGCTTTGTAAGTATCAGTCTGATTGGTTTTGGGCAGCGTCTGGTTGACGATGAGCCAATGTCGACCCAGAGACAAATTTGGAGCTTTACCGATACAAATGGAACGCGCCATGATTATACCGTAAGTCTGCGCTTTAATGGAAACGAGTTAGCAGAACTTTCAGCCGAGGACGGCGGTGAGGTGAAATCAGTTATTACTAAAGATGATACCTATCTTGATAAATCTGCTGATTTCGAGACAGCTTGGACGGAAGTTGTTCGTCGTGGAACGGATACACAATTGTATCGAGAAATGAAGAAAGCTGGAATGGACAGCAACCAAACAGAATTTAAAGCACTAGAAAAAAGTATCGAATTGACGGACCCAAGTGGATTTTTCGAACTATTCAAGGACACTAGAGGAGATCTTGCACATGCGTACCTATCTGGTTTCTATCATACAAATACACCGACGGATGGGCAATCTGATTACTATTTCCACGTACCGACATCTGAAAAAGAGGTTGCAGAATTTGTCGTGGTTTATGATCGTTTGCAGCAAAAAATTGTCTCGATTAACCGTCAGTAGAAAAGTTATCACAAATTCATTTTTACAAAATAATAATCGTAAGGGAGCTGTGACAAACGTCTTGTCACAGCTTCCTTTTTTCCGCATAAATACTGTTCAAAATAGCTTTTTAAAAAATAGGCCGAAATTTCACAAAAATTTGAAAAACAACGAGTAGGAACCATTTTTTAGTGGATAAACGCCTTGAGTATCAACAAGATTTCAGGTTTTAAGAGATCTGCTTTACAATTGAATTATTGAAAATATTATAAAATATATGGTATATAGCGAAAGTTTTTTATCATAATTCAAAGATTATTTTTGAATTTTGACGGAATATAGATATTTATCACAAATATTGTTATATTCTAACCAACAGGAATAACCCAAAGATTCACAATCTTAGAGGCGGAGAAAATTGAGAGAGCAAATCCTGTTATCGAGCATACCATTTTGGTGTGAGAACTTGATGGGGGGTGGTACATGGGATTTTACTTCTGTTTTTGGCCAAAAACAATCTCCGAAAAATAAATAGACTACTATCTTTCAAGGTAGTAGTCTAAATCGTTAGGGTAAGGTTATTTGTTGTGCATTTTTTGCACTTGGGTAAGAGCAGAAAAGGAGAGGGAAATGAAAAGAAAAGGATTGATGAAAAAGTTAAAAGGGATCATATCGTTGGTGACGCTTTTGATCATGACGGTATCTTCGTTAGGGGTACCGGCTCAAGTGTTTGCGGCAGATAGTAAGGTTCCTGCAAATTTAACAGCTAAACATGATGATACGCAAAAATGGACAGTGATTCAATTTGACAAAGTAGATAATGCTGAAAGTTACAATATTTATCGTTCAGAATCACAAGATGGGGAATTTAAACGTGTCCAAACATTAAAGAGCGACAAAACATTTACAGCTGATAATTATATGGATTTAAAGACTAGCGGTACACTTAAGGCTGATTATCTTTATTACTATAAAGTTTCAGCTGTTGTGGATGGTAAGGAACAAGTTGCGATTGCTCCGATCGCCAATCAAGAGGTTGTAACACAATCAAGTGAATCGAAAATGGAAGAAGAGGCACCAACAGCGGCTACCACTGAAGAGACAGCACAAGAATCTTCTGATGTCCAAGCTTATGGAGCAGCAAAACATAACACAGGTTGTGACGGTAAGCATAGTGGGCGCACGTGCAACAACAATGCGGGGAAACATGATGAGTATTGTGACAAAAACCATAGTAAATATCGTAAGTGTAATTCCAACAAATGGAAGCATGACGAGGACTGTGATAAAAAGCACAGCGGCAAAAACTGCAATAAAAATAATTGCAAGCATGACGAATATTGCGATAAAAATCACAATGGCGGAAGTTGTAATGACAATAAATGGTGCCATAAACCAACCTGCGATGAAAAGCACAGTGGGCATAACTGCAATAACAATTGGAAACACCATGAAGATTGCGATAAGAAACATAGCGGAAAAGATTGTAATCAAAACAACTACAAAGAAAAATGGGATGCAGTTAAGAATGTTTGTGTGACGGAAACTCAACATCACTGGTTAAAGCTTAGCTGGGAATCAAAAGGCAGCAATGCTGAATATAAAATCTTCCGTGCAACGAAGAAATGCAACGATTACCAATCCGGTGATTTTAAAGAAATTGCTACAGTAACAGGAAAAACCACGTATAACGATATCAAGTTGAACCATAACCAAACATATTGCTACAAAGTAATGGTGAAACGTCCGAAAGCTTGTCCATACACGATCGAAACTGTTAACAGCTCAAACATCGGCAAATTTACTGTTTGCGCGACTACATTGAATCCAAACATTAAAGCAGCCGCTGTTTCTGACAAAGCGATCAAAGTAACCTGGACAAATACCAAGAGTGATAATGCTTCAACACGTTATGCAACAGGCTATACATTGTATCGCAGCACAACGAACAATATTAACAATGCGACCGCGATCAATGTTGCTGGTAAACAAGATGGTTCTGAAATGACTTATACAGACAATGGATTGAACCAATGCACGACGTACTATTACTGGGTAAAAGCAAATTACGGTCAATGGAGTAGCTGGGTTAGCCCACAATGGGGACCAAGCTGTGCGACAACACTTAAGAAAAAAGAAATTGGCACCGGATTAAACGGCTGTATCAAGAATGTTTTGAAATGCGGCTGTATTCCAACTCGCTACTACGGTGCGCAAATTTTCTTAGGTACTCAAAATCCAAATTCATTAGACTATACGAAAGTTCTTGTTTATCGTAGAACAGCCGGCTGCGGATACAGCTCAGCGTACAAGATAATTGATGTTCGCTATGCGAAATATATGAATGGCGCTTTTGGAAAAGGATACTATCTCGACTACTCGTTGAGTCAAGTTTGCCTATCACGAGGCACTTACTACTTCGCAATTCAAGCAGTTGGTTCTGATTGCGGGAAAGATATCACCGGACCAATGAAAGAAATCGGTTGTGTGACTGTAAGATGGTAAGCTAACGAGACGTTGGTCAAATTAGGGTTGGGGGTTAAAAAGTGTTTTAAAAAAGAAAGAAACCCGTTTTTGATTCGTTTTCTAAATAGCAAGATCGTCCAAAAAAGTGTTAGGAGAGGGTTCTCCTAACACTTTTTAATGTATTTTAATCGATAAGGATCGCTTCATGTCCTGTATAGGGTAAGAATTTTTCAAACAAATCCGCGGTTTTCAGCTTCATATAATTTGTGATCGACCCAGAGCTGCAGGCATACCATTCACGTTCAGAAACAGATTTATCAAAGACCAATTGGATTTCATGTTCAGGGTCCTTCAATAAGCCAAAAATTGTCGCAGCACCCGGAATAACGCCTAAGCGTTCTTTTAGCAGTTCGGCTGAAGCAAAGGAAACACGGGGAATTTCCAATTTTTTACCAAACTCTTTGGTGACAAATTTGAAATTGGCTGGTGTGATGTACAAATAAAATTTCGTCTTCTTTTGATTACATAAGAAAATTGTTTTGACAACTTCAACCCCCAGACGTTTATCAATATTGATACAATCTTCCATGGTAAGTGCCTCTCCAGTAGCTACTTGATAAAAAGGCATCTCTAACTTTGTCAGTATTTCGTACGTTTTTTCTTCTAATTCAGAACCAAATTCTTTCGGCGGGGTAGTAGACATTTCACTAACGTAAACCATAACGGCCTCCTTTTTGCTTGTGATAAATGTTACAATACCCGTTTTTTAGTGAATACTCAAGCTATAATGATTATTTTGCTGTATTTTCTAACTCTTTTTTTACAAGTACTTCCAAGACATTTTCAATAGCATTGAAATCAGTTCCGCAGAGATTTGCCCGGATAATCACATATTTCTTATCCTCTAATTGAAGGTCCTTACAACCTGGAGATGTACCAATAATCAGCTGAGCCTTGTTAGGATCTTCAACGAATTTCAGATGGTAACGATTTTTGAAATGCAAATTGATTTTTTCTTGGATAAAAACACTGAAAAGTTCATTATGTTCAGAAAATGCATAAACCGAAATTTCAGGTAAACAATTTTCAAATGAATAGAGCGTCACACAAGTTAAAAATGAAAATATCCGTAATTGACGATGTGCAAATCCGGGGGCGGCTTCAGTGAAATCCTCCCAGAAGGCATCAAATCGACGATAATAATAAGGACACTGTGTTTGCAAATTGTCTAAGGCAAAATTGTTTTTTAAGTGTTCGAGCATTTGATCGTTTAAGCGGAAAAAAATCAACGAAGCGTAATGCTGTTTTAGCTTACGCGCAATTACTTTTTGTTCGCGAGTGCTTAATGGACGAAAATGACGTGAAAAATTGGTAGTCCAATGAGTAATCACTTGAGTGAAAAAGGATTCATCGACAGTGTTTTTTGGCTGTAGTTCAAAATTATTCAATTGAGAGCTATAAATCGCATAAAGGAAAAACTTCCATTCATGCGTATTCCAAGTCTTTAAGAAAGACGGCTTTTTTGGATATTTGAATTGATTGAGCCAGTCATTTTCGATTTCATTAAACGAAAGTGTTCCTTTTTTACTTAAGGATTGATTCGTGATTAACAACCAAAAACAGATCATTTCTGAATTGGCTGGATTATTTGTGAGCTTTAAGTATTCTTCAATTTGTCTTGCTAATTGAAGATAGCTTTTAGTATTGAGCCATTCAATTTGAGTGAATTGATAATAAAGACCTCTGACAAAAATGTAGTAGAAGCGACGGATATCAACTTCACGTCCTTTTAAGCTGATTTTAGTCGAGCAGGAGATATAGAGATCATAATCAGTAAGCTCTTGATTGATCTCCTTAATTTTTCGTCGCAATTTTGATTCGCTGATGTTTTTCTCCATACAGAACTGAATAGCGGATATTTTCCGTCTTGCTAGGACTGCCCGGATAATTTCACAGGCGAGATCATGCTGGTACAAATAGCTTATCAATGATTGGAGGTTGGTTGAGGTCCGATCCAATTGGATACCGCGACCATTATCCATGCGAAGTCTTAATGAATAGTCTTTATCGATATAGAGATCTTCGATTATCGATTGCAATTCTTTGCAATTTACTCGGATCGTGCCGAGACTAGCATGACCGATTATTTCTTGTAATTCTTTCATAGAGATCGGCGTTTGCAAAGCATCCAACGTTTCAATGATCTGAATTTTCAACAATGTATTTCTATCCATTCCAAGCATGAACTATCCTCCTATTCTTATTTGATAAAAATTAACCTCGTTGTTTTATATGATAAATTAAAATATCACTTAATACAAATAATAAATTAATAAACGGTGAAAAATAAAGCTTTTTCTCTAAATTTTTTTTAAAAATCTACCATTTAAAATAACCTTGATTATTTTTTAACGATAGAAATCATGAATGGAGTTTTTATGTAAATGTTTAGAAAGCTGAGAAACAGGCCTTAGCAAAGTACTCTCCGAAACTTGTGAAAACATGCAAAAATAGCAGCCATAAGACGATCATTTCTTGTAAATAAATGAGTTTTGTTAGTAATTTTTTATGAAAGCTGTCGTTTCCGCTTTCATTCTAAGGTATAATAAATCTAAAAGGAGTCGGCAATGAGAATCTCAGAAATGAAAAATATTGGTGTTATAAATGAAGAGAAGTTAGCTCAGGTAGGGATTGTTGAACCAGACCAGCTGCGAAAATTGGGTACAGAGGCAGCTTTTTTAAAGATCCGACATCTAGTAGATGATGGCGCTTGTCTGCATCTCTTGTATGGATTGGAAGGAGCGATCCAAGATATTCCTAAAAGAGAGTTAAGTGAGCGAAGAAAAGCTGAGTTACGTGATTTTTTTAAACAGCTAAATTAGATTTGATTGAGCAGGCTTGCTGAATATTCTTTTTCACGTTACACTACAGACAAAAAAGGAAGTGACCTTTTGTATCTGATTGCATTAGTCGTCTTCATCATTTTAGTTGGCGTATATAATGTTTTTCTTAGTCTTTCACGACGAAGAAAAAATACGATAACGCCATTAATGGTGAATATCCAGGTAACGTTAAATATCGTATTAGTAGTTGCAGGCTTAATCTACTTGATTTTTGGATAAGAAAAAGAGGAAGACGGCTGTCATTCCTCTTTTTTATGGTGTTTGTCAGGGACATATTATTTAACGAGCAGAAACGATTTGTGCGCCAAATGGCATCAAAGCTAGTTGAGCAAGTTTCAATGATTGAGCGGCAAAAGGAATACCGACAATCGTAATACATAAAAATAGGGCGCTGACTAAATGTCCCAAAGCCAAAGGAACGCCTGAAACGATCAACCAAATAATATTGACGATAAAGTTTACTCCAGTCGTGTGGTAAACGATGTCTTTACCAAACGGAGCAAAGCTTAAACTAGCAAATTTGAAGCATTGTAAACCAATTGGGATACCGATGATCGTGATGCACCATAAGATGCCGGCGAGACACCAAGTCAAACCGCCGATCAGTCCACCAAAGATGAACCAGATAATATTTCCTAAGCAAGACATATTTTTTCCCTCCATTTACCAATAGTGTATCATGATTTCAAAAATCTACCTCCAACTTAGGATGGAAATTCGAGAGAAATAGAAGATAAAATCAAATGGCACTAGAAAAGTCATTAGTCGATTTTTAGAAAGGAAATGAACATGTTAGAAAAATTTGAAATACTTTCTGTTGATCAGAAAACAGCAGTGCAAGGCTACCATTGGACCTGTGAGAAGCCGTGGGCGGTACTTCAGCTGACACACGGAATGGCAGAGCATTTAATGCGTTATGAAATCTTAGCAAAATACTTAAATGAACGAAACATCGCGGTGATCGGACATGATCATCTTGGTCACGGGGCATCTGTCTCTGCTCCAAAAGGACTTCAAGGTTATTTTCATGATGAAAAGATCAAACATGGATTGGTTCAGGACTTGTATCAGGTAACTCAGTGGGGGAAAAAGCAGTATTCTGATATTCCTTTTTTTCTTCTAGGACATAGTATGGGTTCATTCGTTGTAAGAAATTATCTATATGAATACGGTGAGGCGATCAATGGGGCAATTCTCGTAGGAACGGGTCAGCAGCCAGCTTGGCTGGCCCGTTTTGGCCAACGTTCAGCAAAACTATTAAGTAAAATTCAAGGAGAAAAGCACCCAAGCAAACTAATTGATCAATTAGCTTTCGGCAATATGAATCGAAAAATTGTCAATAAGCGGACGGATAAGGATTGGCTGTCCAGCCTTTCGGAAGAGGTAGATGCTTACTTAGCTGATCCGAAGTGCGGATTCTTATTTACCTTGAGCGCTTATCACGAATTATTTTCATTGATTATTCGTTCGCAGGAGCCTGAGTTGCTGCAACGGGTGCCGAAAAATCTTCCATTATTGTTCTTATCTGGAAAAGAAGATCCTGTCGGAGAATACGGTAAAGGCGTGATGAAAGCAGCAAAGACTTATCAAGCAGCTGGTGTGAAGCAGGTGACGGTCAAGCTTTATGAAAATGCCCGCCACGAACTGCTAAATGAAGCTCAAAAACTTACAGTTTTTCATGATATTTGCAAATGGATGGAAAAAAATTCTGGAAAATGATATTATTGTAAAAATTTTAGGTAATTGAGGGATTCTATGAAAGCAGAATTTTTGATTGATTATTGCCATCAAGGTGACTGGCAGCCGCAGGGTGGTTTGCGGCAATCACCGATCGACATCCAAACATCTTTGGTCCAAGACAATGATGAGACCCTTGCAACTATACAAGTAAATTTTTCAGATAAGACTGCAACATTTTTTAATAATGGACAAAATCTGCAACTATTGGGAGTGGGTGAAGCGACATTCAATAAGCGCTTATTTCATTTTGTTCAAATGCACTTTCATGCTGATTCCGAGCACCGTATAAATGGAAAAAGTTTTCCGTTGGAAGGCCACTTTCTTTTCCAGTCTCCTAGTGGAGAGGTGGCAGTTATCGGAGTCTTCTATCAGGCTGGAGAATACAATTCTGATTTTGAAAGCATCTTGAACCAGTATGACCAGCAAAAAGGAGAGGGAACTTTTTCTGTTGACGAATTGATTCCCGAAAATAAAAGCTATTATCATTACATTGGCTCTTTAACGACTCCGCCGTTGACTGAAGGCGTAGAATGGTACGTCATGAAGAATGTATTAGAAGTATCCGCTGAACAGCTTCAGCGCTTCATCGATATTCACGGACGAAATAATCGAGAATGTCAGCTGATCAATGAACGTAAAGTATTCAGCTATAACGAATAAAGTCGCTACCAAATTGGTAACGACTTCTTTCGTATGCATATTTTTAAGCTAGATATTCCTTTAAAACAAAGGCAACGCCGGAATCTTGATTTGACTTGGTCAGCTTATCTGCGACTTTTTTTACGGCAGGAGCCGCATTTTCCATCGCGATACTATTTCCGCTGATTTCCAACATTTCTAGATCATTTTCTTGATCACCAAAGGCAATAACCTCTGAGAGCTCCATGGATAAATAATTCGTTAAAAATTTCAGAGCCGCACCTTTATTAACCCCATCAGCCATCACTTCTAACCAATACTTATCAGAGTAAGAACTATTGATCTGTTTCATTTCTAATTGCGAGCGTAGTTTGACCAATTTACTCGTGTCACTATCTGTAAAGGCCAATTTGAAATAGCTGATCGCCTCTTTATCGATTTGTTCCCACAAATCTTCTGCTTTTGATTCCTTTAAGTTAAATTGTGCGTAATAGGGACTGTTGACTTCATTTTTATCCTGTGCAAATGAAATGCGATCATCTTGCGTCGCACGACTAGCGACGACGGTCACACCAGATTTCATGGCAAGAGAGAGGGCTGTTTTTACAGTTTCGGGAATAATTGTATAATTTTTCAATACCTCTTTAATTTCTCCCTGTTCAATTCGTGCTACATACGCACCATTAGAAGCTAAAGTGTAGCCGCTCAAATTTAATTGTGCAAATACTTCCTTGGCAGACTGAATCGATCGGCCTGTAGCCAAGGCGACTGTTCCCCCTTGCTGATCGAATTTTTTTAATGCCCAGGCATTTTCTTCAGGGACATGTCCTTCTTTGTTTAGTAAGGTGCCATCAAGATCTACTGCTACCAATTTCATCTATATCCGTCCTTTTTTAATCATTTAACTTAAGAGTAGACTAATTTTCTGAAAATGAACAATTAAACGCTCAGGAGTTCTCAATTGATTAATAAAAACAATAATTATAATAAAAACTTTAGGAAAAATTAATAATTAGAAAATTAGGCTAAATACTAGGGTTTTAAGTGACTTTTTGAATAAATGATAGGGGTATCAAAGCATAAATTTTGCTTAATCCATCTAATAGGTCTAATCTGAATTTTGTAAACAATGTTATTAATAGAACAAAATATTAGATAGGAGTGAAGATTTTATGATCTCGAAAATCGAGGAAATTCCCGTGGTCACAGCTGCTGATGAAAATTATGCTCCTTATCTGAGTGTAATGATTTCAACCTTACTCGAAAATACTTCAAGAAAAACACCCATTCGTTTCTTTGTTATTGATGATGACTTATCCGTTTCTAGTAAAGAAAAATTGATTCAAACAGTACACAAGTTTTCTGATGTAGCTGTTATTCAATTTGTGAAGGTGGATGAAAAAGTCTACGAAGATTTCTTGGTAAGCGACCATATTACGACGACCGCTTATTTTAGAATCTCCATGCCAAAGCTTTTGGCGAAAAAAAATTATCGAAAAATTCTATATATTGATTCAGATACCTTCGTCCTTGATGATGTACAAAAGCTTTATGAACAAAGTTTAGAAGGAAAAACAATCGGCGCGATTATTGATCCTGGTCAGACGGAAGCATTAGAACGTTTAGGGATTGACTCAGACGATTATTACTTCAATTCTGGTGTAATGGTGATTGATGTTGATCAATGGAACCAACAGCAGATCACTGAAAAGACCATTGACTATTTAAAAAATCATGGAGATAAAATCATTTACCATGACCAAGATGCTTTGAATGCTGTTTTATATGAAAATTGGCATCCATTCCATCCTCGCTGGAATATGCAAAGCTCGCTGATTTTTGATAAGCATCCAGCACCAACGCTGGAGTATAAGCAAGCTTATGAAGCAGGACGAAAAAATCCAGCGGTCGTTCATTTTACTGGGCATGATAAACCTTGGAACACCTTGGAGGGTCATCCTTATCAAGACGAGTATATGGATTACTTGAACAAAAGTATTTTTATGAAGACGGTGAATGTAAAATGAAAAATAACAAAATAACAATCGTATCAAGCTGCAATGATGCCTTTGCGGAGCATGTATCGGCACTTTTCGTTTCAGTTTTAGAAAATACAGATCGTTCAACGAAGCTTTTTGATTTTTATGTGATCGACGATGAGATTAGTATTGCTAATAAACGCTTGATGCGTGAAACACTCAAAGAATATGATGCAATGCTGCACTTCTTGACCATCGATAAAAAATACTTTTCAGATGCGGTGGAAAGTGAACGGATTCCGGAAACTGCCTATTATCGAATTGCTATTCCAGAATTATTCAGCGACCAAAACCTTGAGCGAATTCTCTACTTAGATTGTGATATGATCGCTTTAGGTGATATCTCAGAACTTTGGGAGATTGATTTGTCTGATTATACATTGGCAGCGGTGGAAGATGCAGGATTTCATCATCGCTTAGAAAAAATGGACATTGCTTGCAGTTCAACGAAGTATTTTAATTCAGGCTTTATGCTGATCAATATGGAAAAATGGCTTACTGGCAATGTGACGAAGCGAGTAATGCAGTTTATCCATGATAATCCTGAAAAACTAAAATTTCATGACCAAGACGCCTTGAATGCAATCTTACATGACCAATGGCTGCAGCTTCATCCAAAATGGAATGCCCAGAGCTATATCATGAAGCGTGAGGTGGAGCATCCAGATCCTGAAGGTGAAAAGGAATATTTCGAGACCCGCAGAGATCCTAAAATTATTCATTATTCAGGACATGTGAAACCCTGGAGCCCAGAGTTTACCTCATCATTGAAGAAATACTACGAAGAATACGAAGAGTTGACTGCCTTCACTGACGAAGAAGAAGTTTCTGCAGCAAAAGCATCTTCAACTAGGAAGCTTGGCTAATGCGGTGAACTGCACAAACGAAATCAAAAGGAGGGGAAATCACGATGGTAAACGTATTTAAAAATACTTGGGATCGCCCCAAAAATCATTCTCGATACCATAAATCAAACAAAAAGAATGCAGCAAAAAAAGACAGCGCGGTTCGATCCTTGCTCTTTAAAATTCTATCCGTGTTCGTCATTGGTTTTCTTACTAAGAAAATCAAGGAACGAAAAAAATAACCAATAAGTATAACCTGAAGGCCATAAGAGATTTTCATTTCTCTTAAGGCTTTTTTGTTTATTCCCGTGATTTTGTGGGTCTGTGCTTGATTTGCGGTTCGATTAGCTCCGCCATAATATGATGAAGCTGTTCCTTTTGGAAATCATCGTTTTATTAAGCAACAATTCTAAAAATAGTTCAATTCAACAAGTCGAAAAAAGACTGAAAATAGCTCTTTTTACGGAGTATTTTCAGTCTTTTAAAATTATAATGTGATTTCTGTATTAATGATTCGTTTGATACCTAACCAATGAAGTTCTAAAGAAGCTTTCTGCGATGTAATATTTGTTTTGTGCTAAAACTTTCCCATTCGTTGCATATAAATCTTCAGTCATTAAAACTAGCTTTTCGTTCTCTGCGAAATTTCGTCTAAAACTATCAGGTTTTCTGGAAGAGATACTAATGGTTAGCTTTGAATTAGCCACTTCACGATAAATATCTTTTTCTAGAAATTGAATGATTTGATTTTTATCATCTAGATTAAAGCCAAATTTTTCGATTGTTTCAGGTAATAGAATTGAAAAAATATTTGCTATGTTCGAGTTATCAATTTTATACCAGACATTTAATGTGTAGTAGGAGATATCTTTAACTTCAAACAATTTATCAGTAAAAACACTACTGGGATTTTTAAAATAATACGCGTCTTTCTCTGAAATTTGCTCAATTGGTATCGTCAAGCTATCTAACACTGGACAACCTAACGTACGGATACCTTGATCATTTTTTTGTTTATCAGAAAAATTAACAAAATGACCTTGTCCGTGAATACTACTAATTACACCATCCTCTTTTAATAGGGATAAAGCGGTTCTTAAGGTCACACGACTTACATTGAAATCATTGGTTAACTTTTCCTCTGAAGGCAATTTTGAACCAGGTGCAAACTGTGACCGCTTGATCATTGACAAAATTTGGTTATAAACTTGAACATACTTTGGCGTACGATGCATCTCCATCACCATTCCTCATAAATAAATATAATTGCATTGTATCATAATCTTTATTTACAGTTACTGATTGGATAGACATATTCAATAAAAGTACCGAATTGTTCACGTCCAGCCATTTCATATTTTCTACAAGGAATAAAATTCAAACTTGTTACTAAATTTTTGATAGGGATATTTGAAGTATTCGTACTAATTTTTATTTGTGTTATTTCGCTCTCGTTTTCTTCTTTTTGGAGAATATCTTTCAAAATAAACCGTGCCAATCCATTTCTTTGATGAGAGGAGCTTACTACTAAACGTTGAATAAACGTAGTGCCGGCAACTCTAGAAATGGTAACACAAGCATCAAAATGTTCTCCGTAAATCCATAATTGCTGATGCTCAATATCCTGAAGGATTACATTCCTATTAGGATAGGAGTCATCCCATTGCGTAATACCAGCTGCAGTCATTTGCCTTTTTCCATCATTAATGAGTGCTAGGATATTCTGATAATCACTAAATTGAGCGATTCTTTTACTATAGAACATTTATCTATTGAAATAAAATAAGCGATAACACTAAGGATAGAACGACCCCGAAAATCATCGGAACTGAGGTTCTTCGGACGATTTGCATAGGTGAAAGTTTCGTTGTTCCTGCAGCAATCAGGATAACAGCTGCAACTGGTGAAACTGCTCGTAGCAGGTTACCCGAAAGTTGCATTGGAATAGATAAAGCAACGGGATCGATTCCAGCAGCCTTAGAAAGTGGAATCATTAACGGGATCATTGCGAATAAGAGGGCTGTTCCACTACCGCTTAATAAGACAATCACTGCTGTAAAGGCAACCATGATAACTGGTAACAGGATTCCAGCACCGCTGATATTCTCCATGGCCTTTTGAACAAGTTCGATGATACCAATTGAGGTGAGGCCTTGAACAAAGACTTGCGCTGCCACTAACAGTGCAACGATACTCATAACACCACCCATACCTTCAAAGAAGAAGCTAGTTTCTTTTAAGACAGAATTTACAGAACGATGCGTAGTAAATTCAACTAACACGGCAATCATAAAGCTGATTAAACTGACAACCTGTACGCTGATGTTTAAAGAGGTCCCCAAAAGAATATTTGCTACAAATACGAAGAGTAACAAAATAATCGGTAATAACGGTAAGGTACCGTATATAAATGCTTTAGCACCAGAATAGGTTGATGTAATCGTCATGTTTGTTTCTGGAGAACCATTTGCTGTAAGTTCTTCTTCATAAGTCAATATTTCTTTTTCCTTGATGTCTTCATGCTTTTGCCAAAAATAATGAACAACAGCAATTGCTAATAAGGTAGGAATTGAAACAATAGCATGACTCCTAAAAACATAGTCTGTAACGTTTACATTTAATAACGAAGCGATTGCAACATTATCAGAACCTAGTGGTGTTGGTACGATCGTTGCAGAGGTACCGATTATCGCTGCAGCACTCAAACGTGACATACCCGCTGTTCGTAAAACAGGGTATAGCGTCGCTAATAGAATTATTGCCAAATTTGAGGCACTGGGTATAACCAAGGATAGTAAATTTCCAATCAAAAAAACAATTGGGATTAAAATATAAATTGATTTGATTTTCGAAATAGGTTTCGTCAGCGCTTGAACGGTTACTTTGTTTGCGCCGATGTGATTCATGTAGGCACTGTAGCCCCCTAAAATTAGAATGACAAAACCAGGACCGACTAAAGTATTTGTAAACTGGTCGACAATTACTTGAAAAGGATCAAGTAAAAGAGCTCCAGTAGTCTCGCTAACTTCTAGTTTTCTTCCCATCAATAAAGCAACGTACATCAAAATTACACCTAAGATCAGTAAGGTCATTTTTATATCATTTTTCTTTAGAAGCATATACACTAAAATACCAACTGCCAATATGCCGACAACACAAGTTAATAAAACATCCATATTATATCAACCACACTTTCATTTTATAGTTTTAGCAATAGAATGAATAAACCACTCTTCAAATTGCTTTGGATCAACGCTGATTGCTACTTCAGCATTAGCAGGTAATTTTAAGTAACCTTTTAAATCAATTAAGGAAGCACCAGCAGTCAAAGGACTGGTAGTTTCTATTTCGATTCTAGTTGAAACGATTTCAAACATTTTTGGATTTAGGATCAGACCTACTGCTAGAGCATCATACATACTTAATCCAGTCGCAAAACTTCCTCCACGATATTTTGAGAATAATTGATAGAACATATCGCCAATTTTCCCAAGCTGTTTGATCTTTTCAGAGATTTCAGGCATTACTTTTGCTTGTCTTCCGACTTCCATTGGTGCTACTTGGATAGGAAGACCGCTGTCAAAAACAATTTTTGCTGCTTCTGGGTCTGCAGCAAAATTGAACTCCGATAATACACCGTAATTTCCTCTTCCTAAACTACCGCCCATTACTACGATTTGTTCTATTCTCTCAAGATCTTGCGGATATAGATGGATAAATAGGGCAATATCAGTCAATGGACCAATTCCAATTAAGGTGGTCTTGTTTTCTTCTTGATTAATAATTTTATGCATAGCTGCAACCGCAGTTAGAGAATGATCCGCAAAAACTGTTGGTTCGGGAAAAGAGTACCCATCCATACCTGATTTTCCGTGAACATTACTGGCATTAATGGATTTTCTCAAAAGAGGTTGTTGGCTACCTAATACAACTTGAGGTTCTTTTTTATACAACGTAAGCAATTTTTCGGTATTCGCTTTTGTGTTTTCCAAACTAACATTTCCAAAAATTGGACAAATCAACTTTACATCCAATTCTTCACTGAATAGCGCTAAAGCAATGGCTACTGCGTCATCAATTCCCGGATCTGTACTGATAATTACTGGTTTTTTATTCATATCATGCTCTCTTTCTTAATGTAGTGAAACGTTTCCAAAAAGAATAATACAACATAGTATCTTTTAAGTCAACGTTGTATTAAAAAGAATTTGTTTTAAATTTAAAGAGAACGGTAGCTCTCTGGAAATGAGTAAAGGAAAACACTTTTGATTTTCATGAATAACAATATCCGATTGATGAAATTAAAGATTGTTGTTAAATAAGCCTTTGGGCGGATGGCAGGCATTGTGATTTCATGTATAGTGAGAAGTAGGAACGAACTATTTATGAAAGGAAGAATGACCATGATACTTGTATGGGGATTAATGATCGTTTTAGCGATAGTTATTATTTATCTGATTATCCCAGGTGGTCCTGCTTGGAAGAAGTATCTTGCGGATATCGCGTCTTCTTTTCAACAGGAAAACGATATTTCTTTGCAGCCATCGGTCATTACCGAAGAAGCTATCGCTGAGTTGCCACAGCTGCTAAGGAAATATTTAAAAAAGAATGGCTATATTAATCAACCAATGATGCGCAATATGTATATTCAATTTGAAAATACGAAGTTTCGAATGGAGGCAGGGAAAAAAACGATTCCGATCGATTTTTGTCAGGTGAACTTTGTTGATCGACCAGACCGCTATGCTTTTTTAACGGCACACATGTTTGGCTTGCCGGTTCATGTGAGAGACAGTGTTCAGGATGGCAAGGGATCAATGATCGGCGTGCTGGCGAAACATTTTCAATTGTTTCATTCCACTGGTCCAGAAATGGATCAAAGCCAATTGATTACGGCACTGGCTGATGCGGTCTTCATGCCGAGTTTATTTTTACAGGAGTACATAAGCTGGAGAACGATTGATTATCAGACGGTTGAAGGAACAATCAGCTGGAATGGCGTTAGCGCTAAAGGGCGATTTACCTTTGATGATTCGGGAGATATTGTTCGTTTTGACACGGATGAGCGCTATATGGACGAAAACGGCAAGGGAACCTCCTTAGTTCCTTGGTTTGTTCTATACGAAAACTATCAGAGCGATGAAAAGTATCGCCGGCCAGGCTGTGTCAGTGTAAACTGGCAGCTATCTCAAGGTATAGACAACTATTTTGTTAGTGATCGCATTAAAGTACAGTATTCGATTGAGGCATCAGAGATTTATAAAGAAAGGGCGTCAAAGGTTTTGCCAAGCAGAATCTCTTGATTAGATTAAGAGGAAACAAATAGGAGTGCTCCGATATTTTTCGCAAATATCAGAGCACTCCTATTTTTAATTATATAAAGCAGCAATCTCTTTGATTCTGCGCTTCATTTCAGCGCGGATTTGTGGCGGCTCGAGGCATTCGCAGTTATTTCCAAAACTAAAAAGGATATTATAGTAGTAATCATTTTCAACAAAAGGGAAATCTACGATGTAGTGGCTATCACCATCAGGTTTAAAATTTTCGAACGTGCAATAATCCAGCACCATATCCATAACCGAGCGGTGAATGCGAATTTTGATCGTGGTTTGTACCGTATCTAAATAATCTGCAAAATCTAGCTGCGGTTTTTGATACTCCCGTGGGACAAAGTGTTCTTCTTTCATTTGCAACTTGGTCATACGATTAACTTTGAATAGACGAAAATCATTTCTAGCCAAACAATATCCCTGCACATACCATTGACTATTTTTTAGAACAAGCTGATAAGGCTCAATCGTTCTCTCAGAGCTTCTGCCATGTTGATTTGAATAATTAAAAGCGAGCAGCCGGTTTTCCTGTAATGCGACTTTGATTGTTTCGACGTAGTGCTGAATGCTCCGATTTCCTATCCATGGACTTAAATCAACGTTGAACTGATCGATCTTTGATTCAATATCCTTCGCTCGATCAGCAGGAATAAAACTTTTGACCTTTGCAAGAGCGCTTGCTAGTTCTTTTCCCTGCAACATGTTGGAGAATCCCGAAAGGCTTGTCAAAATAGTGGAGAGATCGGTAGAGGAGAAGACTTTTTTATCCATTTTGTAATTTTCCATAATCTCAAAGCCGCCGCCTACTCCGGATGTTGAACGGATGGGAATTCCTGCCATGTTGAGAGTATCAATGTCGCGGTAGATCGTTCGCGGAGAAACTTCGAATTTTTCCGCCAGCTCTTTAGCGCTGATTCGCTTTTTATCTAGCAAGAGCATCGTAATGCTTAGTAATCTATCCACCTTCAAAGATTTTACCTCTTTTCAAAATTTTCTTATTGTTAGTTTAGATTGTTGCCATATAGTTGTCAACAATTGCCTTGTATACTAAAGCTATAGAAAGTTATTGGAGGCGGAAATTTATGAGTACAATTTATGTTTATGTGATGGATACGTTAGCTGACTGGGAATTAGGATACGTGACAGCAGAGCTGAATTCGGGTCGGTTTTTCAAAGAAGGAGCACCAAAGGTAACGTTAAAAACAGTTAGTCATTCTAAAGAACCAGTCACGACGATGGGCGGAATGAGGATCGTACCTGATTGTGTGATTGCTGACATCGAGGTAGCAGAAGCAAATGTCTTATTATTACCTGGTTCAAATACATGGAACGATCAAAAACATTTCGCAATTATCGAGAAAGCCAGCGAGTTTCTTTCAATCGGTGCTATGGTGGGAGCCATCTGCGGAGCAACAGCTGCACTTGCAAATTTTGGGTTATTGGATGAGCGTCCTCATACGAGTAATGGACCAGGCTTTCTGGAAATGGTCGCTCCTAGTTATAAAGGACAAAGCCACTATCTAGATGAGCCTTCTGTGGTAGGGGACAATCTGATTACTGCTAGTTCAACTGGCGGATTACTGTGGGCAAGACAAATAATCGAGCATTTAGAAGTCTTTGAAGCTACTACACTGGATGCGTGGTATAACTATTTCAATACTGGTGAGACGGAACAGTTCTTTGCTTTGATGCAATCATTGCCAGCAAATCAATAAATCACTTAACAAGAAACAGCCCAAATCTGACTAGATTTGGGCTGCTTCTTGTTAATGTCCTTTGTGCTTCTCGCGTTTTTTGGCTTGCTTTTGTTGAAACCGTTTGTCAGCATACTCAGCTTTTTTTCGGCGCTTTTGCGATTTATTCGCCGCTTTTGCCTGCTCACGGATTTCATTCATCGCAATCTGGGCTTTGGTTGAAACAACGGGCTGCCGCTTTTCGCGATTGATCAAACGTTGCATCCGTTTGGGACTGAGTTTCTTTTCAGCTGTTTTTTTCTGAGTAGCAACAACGCCCGTTTGCTTCAATAGATGTGGCAAACGTTTGGTCACAAATTCCCACACATCCGCATCCTTTGGTTCGGGACCAAAAACATGCCGGATTGCTTGGTAATGGCCATTGTCTTCAACTTCTACTAAGCCGCACCAAAAACTGCCATCGAAGTAAATCGTCAACTTCATGATGACACCTCCCTCTTGAAATGATTTCAAGCAATGGACAACCCGGGAGGGCAGGTTACTGACATTTTCATGCGGCGGACTACCAACCGCCATGTGTTTTTATGCTTAATTTAAGTGTACTAGGTTTGGAGCGAAAAGCAACAGGTGTGATAAATAAACAATGCATTAAATTTCCAAACGAGTCTGATCGGAAGAAAATGGCTAAAAGCGTTAGTGTCGAACACTGCAAAACTAAGCCTTTCCTGAGTTCTAATTGTTTTTTCGTTGATAAAGCGGAATTTTATGTAAATATCTGAATTTTAAAAATTAAAAGTATAGACATTTAAATATATAGTATATATAATATAATTAAGAAAGATGCTGAGAAGTATTGATGCAGGTAAGATATGAATGATTTTTGGGATCATTGAGAAAAGGAATGTAACCGAAATCATTTGAAATTATCGAGCATTTCATTGTTTCTAGTAAACTGAATAATCGCGCAGGTATTATTGGCGGATTGGCATTAGCAAGGAAAATACCAGGAGGAGAATAAGCGATGCAGATTAAATTTCCAAGTAATTTTTGGTGGGGTGCTGCAACATCAGGTCCCCAATCAGAGGGGCGGTTCAATAAAGAGCACGCCAACATGTTTGATTATTGGTATGATATTGAGCCAGAAGCTTTTTACGATCAAATAGGGCCAAATGTGGCGTCAAATTTTTACAATGATTTCAAGAAAGACATTCGTTTAATGAAGGAGATCGGTTTGAATTCGGTACGTACATCGATTCAGTGGACGCGACTGATTGATGATTTTGAAACCGCTACGTTGAATGAAGATAATGTTCGATTCTATAATGACGTCATTGATGAACTTATCAAAAACGGCATTAAACCAGTTATCAATTTGCATCACTTTGATTTGCCGGTGGCGCTTTATCACAAATATGGCGGGTGGGAGTCTAAGCATGTTGTTGAATTATTCGCTAAGTTCGCCGAACAGTGCTTCAAGCTGTTTGGGGATCGTGTCACGGATTGGTTTACGTTTAACGAGCCAATGGTGGTGGCCGAAGGAGAATACCTGCATCAATTCCATTATCCGAATCTTGTGGATGGGAAGAAGGCGGTGCAGGTGGCTTATAACATTCAATTGGCTTCAGCCAAGGCGATTGCTTGCTTTAAAAAAGTCAATCCAAATCCAGCGGGGCGCATTGGGATTATTTTGAATTTAACCCCTGCTTATCCTGCCAGTCAGAAGGAATCAGATTTGGCAGCGGCCGAATTTGCTGATTTATGGTTGAATCAATTGTATATGAACGCTTCAACATTAGGTGAATTTCCAGCAGCCTTGACAGAAAGATTGGCAGCTGATGGTGTGCTTTGGGAGACTAGCAGTGAGGAGCTTCAACTGATTAAGGACAACACAATCGATTATTTAGGTGTGAATTTTTACCATCCACATCGTGTAAAAGCACCAGAGGTTTCACCGGATAGCTTGGCGGTAGATTGGCTTCCTGAAAAATATTTTGAAGAGTATCAAATGCCAGGCAGACGGATGAACGTGGACAAGGGATGGGAAATTTATCCGAAAGCGGTCTATGATATTGCCATTAATATTCGTGACAATTACAATAATATCGAATGGTTTGTGTCAGAAAATGGGATGGGCGTTTCCCGGGAGGAACGTTACCTGAATGAACAAGGAATGATCGAGGATGATTATCGTATTCAGTTCATTCAAGAACACCTGTATTGGCTGCACAAGGGAATGGAAGAAGGCTCTAATTGCTTCGGATATCATTTATGGACACCGATCGATTGCTGGTCTTGGAAAAATGCGTACCGTAATCGCTATGGATTTATCTCCACGGATATTCGCACACAAAAGAAAACCATCAAAAAATCGGGCTATTGGATAAAAGAAGTTGCTGCCGCAAATAAAGTAGAAATAGCAGATCAATTAATTGCTAAATTAAATAAATAGGAGGATCAAGACAGATGAAAACAATTATGCTAGTTTGTTCAGCAGGAATGAGTACGAGTTTGTTAGTGACGAAGATGGAGGCCGCTGCGAAAGAGGAGAATTTTGATGCGGAGATCTTCGCGGTTTCGTCGACAGAAGCCAATAATACTTTGGCAGAGAAAAATGTAGACGTTTTATTATTAGGACCACAAGTTCGTTTCATGCAAAAGCAATATGAGGATAAGCTTGCTGATAAAGGTATTCCGGTAGCAGTCATTAATATGGCTGATTATGGGATGATGAATGGTCAAAAGGTCTTGCAGGAAGCCAAAAGATTGATGAATCAATAGGGAGGCTGTACGATGGATCAACAAAATTTAGAAGCGATTATGGGACTGATTATTCATTCCGGAAATGCGAAAAGCGATGCGATGGAAGCGATTCGAGCGGCTAAACGTTCGAATTTTGCTGAATCTGAAGCGAAAATTTCGGCGGCGGAAAATGCTTTGGTAGAAGCTCATCACGCACAAACAGGATTGCTTACGCAGGAAGCACAAGGAAACAATATGGAAATTTCACTCTTAGCGGTTCACAGTCAAGATCATTTGATGACCTCGATTGCATTTACTGATTTGGCTAAGGAAATCGTTGATCTCTACAAACGAATTGATTAAAACAGGAAGAGGAGCTGTGACAAAAGACTTGTCATAGCTCCTTTTTCCGAATAAACGGTGTTCCAGAAGTAGCTTCTTCTACGCAAGCTCCGCATACAGTTACTGCTAAGTTTCACTAAGCAGAACTAGCATTCGGAAATAAGCCGAAATTTCTTAAAACTGATCACTTCTGTCACAACTTTTTTTCTTCGTGTAAAAGTATGAATCTATATAAAGTAAGTTTCATACTATTCTTAATAATTAGTATAGACCAAGTCGAAGGGGCTGGGCTATAATGATAGAGACAACAAAAGGAGGTCATTTCAGTGAAAAAATATATTCATATATCAAATGATCTAAAAAATAAAATCATCGATGGCACCTTTAAAGCGAATGAGAAGCTGCCTTCAGAAAAAGAGCTGGGGCTTGAATACGATGCAAGTAAGATGACCGTTAAGCAGGCGCTGGATATTCTGGTATCAGAAGGATTAATCATTAAAAGACGAGGTTCGGGAACCTTCATTAAAGATTTATCAGACACAGAATTAAAACGAATCTCAATCACCAATCAGTTCCGCGGAAAAACGGCAGAGTATCCGCAAAATGAAGTAACCAGTAAGGTCCTAAATTTTTCAGTCGTTCAACCAGATGAAAAGATTCAAGAAAAGCTGAATATTTCAGAAGATGATTTCGTTTATTTCATTCATCGAGTGCGCTATGTTGATGGTGTTCCCTATGCTATCGAAGTCACCTACATGCCGATTAATCTGATCATGAATCTAAAGCCTACACATGTTAAGCACTCGATTTATGATTATATTGAAAATGGGTTGGGGTTGGTTATTCAAAGCGCTCATCGAATCATCACCGTCAGAGGGGCAACAAAAGAAGAGGCCGAGGAATTACACATGCAGGCCAACGAGCCTGTGGGTGTGGCAGAACAAGTTGGGTATTTATCGAACGGGGCTGCTTTTGAGTATTCTACCACCACTCATCATTATGATCACTTTAAAGCAGAAATGGTTTTAACAAAGTAGAAAACAGAATATAAAGCGTTACAAACCGGTTATTTCGCGTGTTTGTAGCGTTTTTTTTTTGCTGATATTTCGCTTTTTTGAAGCTACTGCGGCGGTAAAAATCTTTCAATAATATGGATTCCATAAATTGTGCAAATAGTACTGTCTACCATTCTGATTAATATATACTTTTGAATATAAATATGTAGACTTATATAGGTAAGCGTGATATTATAGGGATGTAATCGATTACTAAAAAATAAGAGGTGACGAAGAATGAATGGTTTTATGGATAAACTAAGTGAAAAAATCATGCCTTTAGCAAACTGGTTAGGCGACAATCGGTACTTAATGGTTTTGCGCGACTCTTTTATGTTGGCGTTTCCATTGACGATGTTTGGTTCCATTATTGTAGTTATTAACAATTTACCCTTTTTCAATGATGATACAAAAGGAATGCTGTCTAATTTATTAGGAAATGGACAGAATGCGACAATGAGTATCATGACGGTTTTTGTTACATTCGGTATCGGCTATTATTTATCTCAATCCTATGATGTGGAAGGTATTTTTGGCGGAGCGGTGGCCTTTTCAAGCTTCTTGATCCTGACTCCTTTCTTTATGAGTACGGAATCTGGTGAAACTGTTAGTGGTGTGTTGAGTCTCGACAGACTTGGGGCAAAAGGGATGTTTTTAGGAATGATCGCGGCTTTTGTAGCGGCTGAAATTTATTGCCGTGTAACAAAACGTGGTTGGCAGATCAGAATGCCGGATGGCGTTCCACCTGCAGTAACAAAATCCTTTGCGGCTATGATTCCTGCAATTCTGACATTAACAGTCTTTTTAGTAATCAATGCTGTCATGGTCGGAGCATTTAATGCCAATCTGCATGATGTCATTTATGATGTGATTCAAAAGCCGTTGACTGGATTAGGCAGCAGTCTGCCAGCAACGCTTGTATCCATTTTCTTCATTCAATTTCTATGGTTCTTTGGTCTGCATGGACAGATTATTGTCAATTCAGTAATGGACCCGATTTGGAACACCTTGATGTTAGACAACCTAGAAGCTTATAAAGCAGGAGAGTCGTTACCCCATATTGTTACGAAACCATTTATGGAAACGTTCACTGTTGGTCTGGGTGGATCGGGAATGACGTTAGCAGTGGTGATTATCTTAGCTTTTCTAATGAAGAAAAAGCAATATACAGATATTGGGCGCTTGGCTTTAGGTCCGGGAATCTTTAATGTAAATGAACCGGTTATCTTTGGTTTACCGATTGTTTTGAATGCGACGATCCTCATTCCATGGGTCCTTGCTCCAATCGTTGTGACTACTTTGAACTATTTAGTGATGGCAGCTGGAATCGTTCCTGCGCCAACAGGTGTTTCTGTTCCGTGGACTGTTCCGATTATTGCCAGCGGTGTCTTAGCGACGAACTCTTGGTTAGGCGGCTTGCTGCAGGTGATCGACTTCCTGATTGTGGGAATGATCTGGTTGCCGTTCCTGCGAGCATTAGATAAACAACCGGATATGATTTAATCAATTTTTGAAAAGTATGAGCCAAGTGCTCATGCTTTTTTTCTGAAGGAGCAGATGAAGAATGAATCTTTTTGTTATTGATATTGGAGGCTCGACAATCAAGTATGCCACCTGGGATGGCGAGCAGTTAGACGCGAAAAAAAGTTTGCCTACACCGAATTCTTGGAAAGCGATGAAGGAGCAGTTCATTGCGGAGATAAAAAGCTCAACACTTGAATTTTCAGGAGTCGCGATCAGTTCTCCTGGTTCAGTTGATACACAAGCGGGAATCATTTATGGATTGAGTGCGATTGAGTATATTCATCGTTTTGAAATCAAAAAAGAGCTGGAGCAGCTTTTCGGCTTGCCCGTCTCGATTAAAAGTGATGCTAATTGTGCGGCACTGGCCGAAGTTTGGAAGGGCCATGCAGCCGAGGTAGCCAACAGTGCTTTTCTTATCATTGGTTCAGGCGTAGGTGGAGCTATTGTTTTAGATAGAAAACTATATGCAGGACCGCATTTATTTGGCGGTGAATTTGGTTATATGATCTTAAATGAAAAACACCAAACATTCAGCGAGTTAGTCAGCCCTGTTAATTTGGCAAAAAATTATTCGATTGAAAAAGCAGATGGGAAGAGCTACGATGCGGTCCATGTATTTGATGCAGTTCAAGAGGTATTAGCTAAAAAATATGTCGATCAGTTTTATGCGAACCTAGCGATCGGAGCTTATAATGTACTGGTCAGTTTGGATGTCGATCGGTTATTGATCGGTGGTGGCATTTCAAGAAGACCAGGTGTTGTGGAACGTCTTCGAAATGAAATTGATGCATTGCTGGAAACTAAAAGAGCGCAAGATCAGACTGCAGAAATAATGAGCTGCAAATATTTAGCGGATGCTAATCTCATTGGTGCGGTGTATCAATTTATGACAGAATTTAGCTGAAGGTTGAAAAAGTAAAAGGAAAAAAATTATTCGAGGAGAGGTTCGTTTTTCAAGGTTACATTTACAATAGATAAGTTCATTCAGATGGGATGGTTGGCAATCTTTTGTGACTATCGAAATCACTGATTGTCAAAAAATGAACGATTTTTGATGGGTCATTGTTTAAGGCTTTTGGTAAAATCGAACAAAAGCAGTTTGGAGTGGTTGGCATGATCGATTTACACTGTCATATTCTTCCAGGAGTAGATGATGGGCCTGAAAATCTTGAGGAGAGCATCGCTATGGCGCATGCTGCCGTTAAACAGGGAATCACGCACATTTTGTGCACGCCCCATCATAACAATGGCCGTTACACCAATCCGGCTCCTAAGGTAATTTCAGCGGTTAAGAGTTTGCAGCGAGAATTGAATCAAAGAGGGATTGAATTGACGCTTTTTGAAGGCCAAGAGATTCGCTTGACTGGAAATTTACTAAAAGAGATTCAACAGCAGCAGCTACTATTTACCGATTTAGATGACCAATACCTATTAATCGAGTTTCCTACTATTGAGGTTCCTGCATATACAGATGCACTTTTTTTTCAGTTAATTGATCGAGGCTATACTCCTGTAATTGTACATCCTGAGCGTAATGCTGTTTTTTCCAAAGATCCGAACCGGTTATTGCCCTATCTGGAAATGGGGGCCTTGACCCAAGTGACCGCGCCAAGTATTGTCGGTTTCTTTGGTCCAAAGGTTCAAAAGGCAGCCAAGACAATGCTGACTAAACGGTTAGCCTTTATGGTTGCCTCGGATGCTCATAGCATGCAGCAGCGTGGGTTTTATTTAAAGGAGGCCTATCAAGAAATTGAGAAAACTTTTGGAATAGATCGGGTAAAAGAGATGGAGCAAATGACTAAGGATTTACTAAATGGAGATCCTGTCGTGCGTCCGGATTATCAAAAGGTGAAGCATTTTTCTTTTTTTAAATAGCTTAAAAGGCTTGTATCTTTCAAAAAGATACAAGCCTTTTCTGCTGATTTTTGACGGTGAATAGCTCGTTTAATTTTGTATCCAGAGTATAAAAATCAAGTTTTGTCGGTTTTCTTGGAATGACGATATTTGGAATGGTAGGCTGATCTACTAAAATTGTTTTTCTTGTTGAAAGTAACAGATCAAGGGAATTTCTTTTACGAAGACAGTCATGATGGGTGTAAATTTCCATTTTAAATCTTCCGAGATATTCATTCTTGATCATCTTTATCAGATGTTGTTCTTCTAAATTTGTTAAATCCGTTGCTAAAAAAATTTGTAAAGGCTCTTCTACTTTTTGAATAGGAGTAATCGTTTCAAATAATAATGGATAAATGGACAATAGATAATCTGTTTCTCTAAACAACGGAAAATTTGTCTTTTTTTGTAATAAAGCAATCAATTCGCGTGCCCGTTCTTTTAAATGAGGAGAAATGGTTTCGTTGTTGTGCAAATAAGAATCCTGCGAATAGCAATCGGAGGACTCCTTATTTTGAAATAATTGGCAATACAAATGTGTGCTATAGAGGCTTTTTTCGACCGTTTTTAGATCGTCTTTAGAAATAAAGAATTTTTGCTGATCAAACCAAAGATTCTTGAAGGCTTCAACAGACTGAAACAATTGTGTGTTGCGTTCATAGTGGAATTCGATGAATTCTTTTCTAATGTATGTATTGTTAAGTACCTCATCAATTGTAAAAACGTATAAAAATAGAAAGCCTATTTCATCCTGCCGATGGAGTTCCTTAGGCAAAACATCTCTCAACTCATCGAAAAAACGATCAAATAATTCATTTTTCTCAATATTTTCCCACAGCTCCCTCGTTAAGTGAACATGCTTTTCCTTCTTAGCTCGTTCAATACACACCGCAATCATGCAAAACAGCTTCTTATACTCAAAATCCGATAGACATAAATGAAAAAAGTTAATTACGTAATCGATGATTTTTTCGGTAACTAGCTTGGTTGTACTTCCGTAGTGCCAACTGCCTCTGCTGTATGAAGACAATAACAAGGAGAGACTTAGATTACGAATATGAATTTCATTTCCAATCAATTCCAACGAACGACGTTCAATAGAAATTCCTCTTGGGACTAATTTTTTTCGGAATTTATTGATCATGCGCCACAAGGAGGACTCACTTACATAATACTGATGCGAAAACTGGATGATTGAAGGCATTTTTGAAAAAAAGATTTTCATAATCAGCTGATAGTTGATCGTTCGTTCAATCATTCGAAAAATCAAATCCTCCAAGGCTGGTTCAAAATCATAATATAAAAAATAGCCTTTTTTATTGTGATTTTTTAAAGCGATTTCTTTTTTTGAAGCAAAGGAATCAATGTCCTCTTCGATAAATGTAAGGTATTTCAACATGGTACGTTGATTGATTTCTAATTGTGAGGACAATTCATCGATGGATAGCCATGTTTTGCTTTCCTTTAATAAGCAAATAATCTCTATCTTTATGAACGTTTCCTTGTCAAATAGATCAGCGAATTGATGGTTTAGAAACATCTTTGTGTAGGCACCTTCTTCTAATAATTTATAAAAAATAGTTAATCAATCAGAAAGAAATATCGTGATTGCCAAATAAATAGACTTTTGTAATGTTAATATTTCGTTTTATTAATTCATAATTATTATTTTATACTCTCGTTCAAAAATCTACCAACCAAAATTTGAATTAAAATTAACAAAAAAAGACGTTTCGATAAATGTGCCTTAGATTAATATTAGTTATATTTAATTTTTATGCTAAAACATTATTTAAATTTTAATAGAGGAGTGATTTGTTGAGTGATCGCATGAAGATTCATTTTTTTTTGTTACTAATCTTGATTTTTCCTTTAGTGGATATTTTCAATGGAGTCTTCATATCTTATGGAAATCCGATGCCTTTAGGGACCGCCTATCGAATCTTTTTCATCGCATACATTTTCTACGGTGTATTAACAAAAGGAATAAAGCAAACAGATGATTATGTATTGCTTCTGATAACTCTTTTTTCATTAACGATCATCTGTATCATTCAGGCCTTCTTTTTCAATACAGGCTTCACTTTGTTGGTAGAAGAACTGTCATACGTTATTCGGTTTTATTTATGCTTGCTGATTCCTTTTTTTGCTAAGCAGTTTAGAAATTATTTATCTGTAAACAAGTTAGCTAGATTAACAATTCTTTTGGATGTTTTTTTGATTGGCGGATTACTGATTCCTTACGTACTTGGATTAGGAAATAGTACCTACGATGATGCAGCAGGCTTTAAAGGCTTCTACTTCGCTACGAATGACATTGCTTATGCTTTTTTAATCATGCTTTTTTTTGTTGGCTGGTTTCTTATTCAACAGAAGCGGCGAATCATTCCGGCAGGCTTCTTAATAGGACTTTATTTTCTTAATATGTACTGTCTATTAATTTTAGGAACAAAATCTGGATTGATGACAGGCGTGCTCTATTCGCTTTTTTTGATTGGGCATTTTTTATTTCGTCATCGCAGTCAGTCGTTGTATGAGCAATTTATTATTTTTGAATTTTTACTTGCTTTGCTCTTCTTTCTTGTGATGAAGGGAAAGGAATTTCTACTAAATTCCTTGTCTAGTGTAATTGCACGCTTTACTTATTTCCGCACGCTTTATCAAGACGATTGGCCGAGGCTGCTGCTGAGCTCCAGAAACGTCTATTTGAAGGATGCCGTCGCGAATTTTTCTAAATTACCTAAGAATCAATATGTTTTCTGGTTTGGTTCTGGTTTTGAGAATCGGTGGAATTGGTATGGCCGAAAGGGCGGATTAATTGAAATGGATTTTTTCGATATGTTTTTTTCTTATGGGATTGTCGGAACGATCGTCTTGATAGCTGTGATGGCTTATTTTCTGAGGGTAGCGGCTTATCAAGGATTTAATAAATTTTGTATTTTCTTACTTATATTTACGATTGTATACAGTTTCTTGGTTGGACACGTCCTTTTTTCAGCATTGTCAGCGACGGTGTTTGGATTTACTTGCATGTTCATCCAAGTAATTAAAGAGGAGCAGCTATGAAAAGAATCATTATGGTGGGACCGAAGAGTACTGGAAAGGGTGGAATTTCAACAGTAATCAAAAACTTTATTGATTATTTTCCCAATAATCAGAAATATCAGATTCGTTATTTTTTTTCATGGAATGAAAAGGGCAAGCTTTTCTATGCTTTTCGCGCCTTTTGCCAACTCTTTAAGGCTACTCATACTCGTGAAGTAGCGATTGTTCATTTCCATGTGTCTCAAGATGCAAGCTTTTATCGAAAAGCTTTATTAATAAAAGCAATAAAAAAAGGAACAAAAATCATTTTTCATATGCATGCACCAAATTTTGAAGCGTTCTATAACGACGCGGCTAAATTTGAGCAACGTTACATTTGTAAGGTACTAGATCGTGTCAATCTTATAGTCGCCTTAGGTGATGACTGGAAGGAATACTACCAGACGCTGACGAAAACGAAAGTAATCGTCGTAAATAACGCTGTTTTTGTTCCTCAGGAAAATAGCTATCAAGCTAGTTCCACAAATGTACTTACCTTTGGACGGATCTGTGAACGAAAAGGGAGCCAGGACATTTTGTTACTTGCTAAGCGAATTCAAAGGAAAATGCCAGAGCTCCGATTTCATCTGTACGGGGACACGGATGACACAACTTCGAAGATTATTGATCGAATGAAGCGGCTGAACTGTGAAAATGTCGAATTACACGGTTGGACAACGAATCAGGAGGAACTGTTGAAGGATTGCGGCTTACATCTTTTGCCGTCTTATCATGAAGGCATTCCGATGGCGATTTTAGAAACAATGGGATGCGGTATTCCCAATATGGCCACAAATGTTGGAGGAATCGGCCAGGTGATAAACCATCAAGAGAATGGTTTTCTTGTGACGCCTGGCGACATCGATCAAATGGAGCAAGCAATTATCAGCTTTTTCTCTAATTTGGAAAAGCGTAAACGATTTTCTATCAATGCGAAACAGACGATTCATCAACACTATTCCTTGGAGGCCTATCTTTCGACTTGGATATGTGTATATGACTCACTAGCTGATTAAGGGAAGGAGCTATTCATGTATTCATTCAACGATTTCATACATGTTCTCTGGTCGCGAAAAAAAATGATCGTGATTCTGACACTGTGTTTTATGGGAATAGGCTGTGCAGGCTTCGTATTTATGAAGGGATTTCAGTACACGAATCAGGTGTCCTTTCTGTTACCCGCGACAGAGACCGCTAAAGAAGATGAAGGCGAGGATGAGCTGGAGGTGGAAAATCAAGTGATTTCCAGCAATATCAAGCTGATTGAGACATACAAAGAAATGATAAAAAGTGATTCTCTTTTACAAGCAATTCAGGAGGACTATCCACAGCAAAGTAAACAACAATTGTTAGATAGTTTGACGGTCTCTAACAGCATCAATTCACAAATTTTTACGGTCTCTATCACGACAAAAAGCCCAGAACAGAGTAATGAAATTGCCATGAGCTTAAGTGAAAAATTTCCACAAATAGTAAAACAGAGCAGTTTGCCTCGAGACGTGTTTTTACTTTCAGCAGAAACGGCCGAAACAGTGAGAACACCTGGCTTTTCCAAGCTGCTGATAGGCGCCTGGTTTGCGAGCTTCATGCTTAGCACCTCGTGCAGCTTTGCTTGGACTTATTTATATGAAAGAAAATACCTGAGATCTCCGGAAGCGGCTCAGCTTCTGATTGAGACAGAGAATATTGGCATAGTTGATTTCTATGAATTATAAAATTTGAAAGTAGAGGAATATGAGTGAAAGCAACGTTAGTTAGTTTTATTGACAGCTCAAATATTGGTGATCGTCTGATTGCGGAAACCTTATCGGAGCAGCTGTTAACAGGAATTGAGATAAAAAAATACAGCTACAAATTAATCGAAGAATCGCAAGTGAAGATAAATAAAAATCTGGTTCGACGGTCTAAACCTCATGATATCTATTACAAATATTTTCGTCAGCTTCCATTAATAAAAAATGTTGTCAGTAAAGGAAAGTGGGTACGGTCCCGAAGAAGAATGTATGACTCGGAAGATATTCAACGCTTTGAAGCAGCGTTGCAGCAATCAGATTTCTTAATGATTGGAGGAGGCAATGCGATTTTTGATCTGTCTCCAGCAACGTTATCCGCGCAACGCTTTGATCAAGTAGTTTCCTTGGCGAAGCAGCATCAGTTGCCTATTTTTGTCAGTTCCATTGGGATCGGTCCATTTTCTACAAAGAAACAGCAGAATGCGGCGATTGCTACATTAAAAAAATGTGATTTTGTCAGCTTTCGTGATAAACGTTCCTTGGAATACTTAAAAAATGCAGGGCATCCGGCAGCCTATGCGTCGGTTGATCCGGTCTTTCTTTTGCCGGAAGTAGAGACTTTCGAACAATTAAAAGCACAAAAAAAGCTTCAGCAACGAATCGGTATTTGTGTGATTGATTATCGAATTACCGGCTGTTCACGAAAAGACTATCTCAACTATTTAAAAGACATGAAGAATCTGATCCATGACTTAGCTGCTGCTAAAAAAGAGATCATGCTCTTTTCTTCTGAGGTGCAGGATTATGAAACGATTGAAACGCTCTATGTCGAGTTTCTTAAAGATCCTCAGGTGAATGTGGTCTTTGTAAAAGAGAAGGAGGACTTATTAGCGCTTTACCAGTCGTTGAACTTGGTCATTGGAACTAGGATGCATTCGATGATCGTGGCCGTCTCTCAATTTGTACCGATCATCGGTTTGTCTTGGCAGCAAAAGGTTGTTGAAATGTTCAAAAATCTAGGAATCGAAGAAGATGTATTGGCGATTGCTGACTTGAGCAAAAAAAGAGAAATACTGTCGAAAAAGATCGATGAAAAACTGGAAAATACCGATCAGGAGCTAATAGAGATGAGGCGTCACAAAGAAGAAATGCGGCGAGCGTTTGCGATCAATTACGAGATTATTGATACTCTTCAGCAACATTTGGTAGATGTATGAATCAATATAAAAAATTATTCAACGATTCCATTGTTTTCGCTATTGGTAGTTTTGGCAGCAAGCTCATTACCTTTTTCTTGGTGGGATTTTACACCTATTATTTGAGCAAAAGCGAGTACGGAACAGCCGATTTACTGATCAACTCAGTCAATCTTTTGCTCCCAGTTGTTAGCTTGAGTGTTTCCGAAGGCGTTTTACGTTTTGTTTTAGATAGTAAAGATACTTTGGAAAAGGTCAGCTGGTTGCGTACAGCTATCAGAATTAATTTTTTGGGACTGATAGTGACAGGTATTTGTGCGTTTCTTTTCTATCTTTTCGGCCCACAGCTGGAAATTTCTTCCTCAATGGGTGTGTTTAGTTTCCTTTTACTGACGATTCAGTCCATTCAACTTATTTTTATGCAGTACATAAAAGCGATTGGAAAGCTAAAGATTTATGCCTCGAACGGTATTTTACTTTCGTTATTAACGTTGGTTTTAGGCACCGCTTTCTTTCGCCGTTTACCCAATAAGCTGGATGCCTATTTTTTGTCACTTGTATTGGCTAATGGGATTTCATTAGTGTTTTTGTTTCTCAATATTTCTTGGAAAGACTTATTCAAAAGCAGGAAGAGCTGGAATCCGCAACAAGGAAAGCAGCTAATTACCTATAGCTTGCCGTTGATTCCTAATTCCGCGATGTGGTGGATTCTGACAACCTCTAGTCGTTTTATTATGACCTTCTTTTTAGGGGTAGCAAGTAATGGGATGTATGCAGCTGCAAGTAAGATTCCCAGTCTGTTATCGGTGATTGGTTCAATATTTCTGCAGGCTTGGCAGTTGACGGCTGTTGAAAATTATCGCCAAAAGGATGCAGGGGTCTTTTATCAAAAAGTCTTCAATCATTATTGTACGCTGCTGCTGGTTTTTTCCAGTTTGATTTTATTATTTTTAGATCCATTAGCCTCTTTGCTGTTATCAAAGGAATTCTATTTTGCTAAAGCCTACATTCCATTATTGCTAGTAAGTAATTTTTTCTCCTGTATTTCTGGTTTTCTAGGCACAACCTATATCGTGGTGAAGAGAACAAAAGGTGTCTTAACGACTTCTTTAGCAGGAGCAGCAGTCAGTTTTGTTGGAAGTATTCTGCTTATACCGCTGATAGGAATCAACGGGGCTTCGATCGCTTCCGGACTGGGTTTTTTCATCATCTTTTATTTACGAAAAAAGGAAACGAATCGGTTGATGGCAAGTACGTTAGCAACAAGACAAATGCTGCTTCAGTTTGGGCTGTTGGTTTTACAAATATTTCTTAATGAGGGGTGGCTTTTTTCTAAAACACTCGGCTTTATCAGTCAAATGTTAATGATCGCAGGCATTATTTTCATTGATTTATTTCAAAACAATCTAATAAGAAGGAGGGGGCGCAATGAATAAAATTGAACTGTTTGATCTGTTGATTGATGAGGGAAACTTGAAGGAAACGGTGGATGAAATGCTCGCACGCATTCAGCGCGATGAAGTAATCGAGCATGTAGGCGTCAATTCCAACAAGGTGGTCTTGAGTCATCGAAATGCTCAAATAAAGAAAATCATTCAACAAGCTGATATGGTAAGCGCGGACGGCTACTCGGTTGTTCGAGCCTGTCGTTGGCTAAAAAAGAAAAATATCGAGCGTGTTACCGGGATTGATACAATGCTGGAGCTTCTCAAACAGGCTGAAGAAAGGGGTCTGACCGTTTATTTCCTAGGTACGAAGGAAGTAATCCTTAACCGACTACTAGAAGTACTAAATCAGCAGTATCCAAAATTACAGATTGTTGGCGCGCAACACGGCTATTTCAAGGATGAGCAGACGGTTGTTAACAAGATTGCTGCCTGTCAACCGCAAATGTTGTTCATCGGTATGACTTCCCCTTATAAGGAAGAGTTCGTCAGTAAATACAAGAATGAATTGAATGCCAATTTGATTATGGGTGTCGGCGGAAGCTTTGATGTGTTAGCTGGTGAGATTTCCCGAGCACCGGTCTGGATGCAGCGCAATGGGCTGGAATGGCTGCATCGTTTTATGAAGGAACCGCAGCGGCTCTATAAGCGTTACATCTTTGAGAATATCTATTTTGTTTACTTATTAGTACAGGAGAAATTTAAATGAAGAAGCCGCGTGTCCTGGTGTTAACTTATGGAAAATTGCCGATACCTGCAGTAAAGGGCGGGGCAATCGAAACACTCTTAGATTCTTTGATTGAAGAAAATGAACAGCAGCAACAAGTAGAACTGATTGTGCTGTCTGGGGCTGATCCCGCTATTTCCGCTTTCAATCAAACCCACAAACATACACAAGTAATTTCCGTCAAAACAAAAGAGCGACCTTTATGGTGGCTGCTTCAAAAATGTTGGAACAAGGGGCAGCAACTTTTCACGGGAAAAAGAAAAAATCTTATTCTCTATCCAGAATTAATCAAAGCAGCTAAGCAGTATCTACAAAAAAATACAGTGGACTGCGTGATTGATCTGAATTGTCCTGAACGCATTCCTGCTATCCGTTCCTTTTACTTAGGCAAGCTTGCCGTTTATTTACACAATGATTACTTAAATCCCCAAACGTTTAAAGGAAAAGAGATTCTTCAGAAATTAGATGGTGTCTTATCGGTCTGTGATTTTCTTAATGATCAGGTGCGTCAAATCAACTATACGAAGGACTGGCCGTTTCTTTATCGAATAAACAATGGAATTGCGCTAAAAGAATATCAACCAGCAACAAAAGAAGAAAAACAGAACATTCGCTTAAAACTGAACTACAGCCAAACTGATTGTGTCATTGTCTTTTCAGGCCGAATAACGGAAACCAAGGGTATTCATCTTTTGTTTGAAGCATTGAGTCAGCTTGATTCACTGGAGAATGTAAAGGTTTTGGTATTAGGCGGCACTACATACAGCTCCGCTGAAAAGGACGGCTATTTCAAAAAAGTGCTGGCACAAGCGGAACACTTGCCGATTGAAGTGACATTCACAGGATATATTGAAAAACAGCAGATTCCTAATTACTTGAAGGCGGCAGATATTTGTGCCGTCCCATCCATATTTCATGAGACCTGTTGTCTTTCGGCAGTTGAAGCTCAGGCAATGGGAATCCCTGTGATTGCGACTAGAATCGGCGGGATTCCTGAATATATCAGCGAAGAAAGTGCGTTTCTGATCGATTATGACGCACAATTTGTAGAAAATTTTGCGACTGGACTAGATCACTTGAACCATGATCAGACCCTTCGACAGCAAATGAGGGAAGAAGCGCTAAAGGAGAGGATGAGGCACTCACAGGAACGCTATTATGATGAATTTGTAAACTGTATCAACCATTTCGTTGATGAATGAACGGAGAAAAGGAGACTGAAAATGAAACTATTAATTTTAACAAAAAATATTTTGGCTGAAACCAGTTTTCAAAGCAAGCTGCAGCAAATGAATAACGAAGTATTTTGCAGTACGTGCTTATTAGATGCCTGCTATTCGATGGATCAAAAGATGAGTTATCTGCTGTCCTGCTTTGATGCGGTCATATTAAGCGAAACAATTTCTTATCAGGAGATTGTTGATTTACTCTCTAATATTCGTGAGCATGTTCCTGCTATCGTTAGAAAATATGAAAGCGAATTTAGCAAAAGCTTTGAAGAAGAGCAGACCGATTATGTCATTGATCAGCGGATAAAAGGGGATGCATCGTTAGAAGAAATTCGCGAGCTTTGTCAGACGATGAGCCCAAAAAGTACAGAAATACGGAAGGAAAGCAGCTATATCTATAGCAAAAAGAAAACACCTGAAATTAATTATCATTTTTATAATTTCGGCTTTTCTAAACGGGAGAGCCGGATGCTGATGTGTCTATACGAAAATAGAGGGCAGTATCTTTCACGCCAAGAAATGTGCCAAAAAATTTGGAACGAAGAGCATGCTTCGGATTCGAAAATGTCCGCATTGTCTAGCTGTGTTCGTAATATCAAAGAAAAAGTCGAAAAAAGCGGTATAGATTTCAATCCGATCGATACCGCATGGGGAAGAGGGTATCAGATGTCAGATGAGTTCTATCATCTGATACAAACAGAAGCAAAACTCAAAAAGAGTGATGCTCACCAAATTCTTAACGTGCCTGAGAATATTTTTCTTTAAAAGTAGCAAAAAAATTCAGAAAACAGACAAAAATAGAAGGAAACTGAGCGTTTTTAATCTTTTTTCATTAAAAATAATGTGAATTTATGGTAAAAAACTAAAAAAACCGTCACATGTTTGATGGTTCAAGGCGTCTCTTCTGTTCTATTATTAGTTTGTTAGTTGTAATTATTCTAAAAAAAAACAGATGAAATAATGAAGAAAAATATATCGGATTTTTTCGATTTTTGGAAGTGAAATGATGAATAATGTCTATGGAAATAACTCATCCATCAATACTGTCGAAATAGCAGAGCATAACAATTTAGCACCCGCTAGTTTTCTTGCAGGAAGAACCAAACGATTGATTGATTTAATCGTGAGTGCAGCAGGATTGCTGGTCCTTGCGATTCCCTTTGCTTTTGTAGCCTTGCTTATAAAATTAGAAGATCCTAAAGGTCCGGTTTTTTTTAGTCAGACCCGCGTCGGTTTAAATGGAGACTATTTTCTTTTGTACAAGTTTCGAACGATGCATGTCGGAGCTGAGGATGAACTAGCAGATTTAATAAAGAAAAATGAGATCAAAGGTGCGATGTTCAAAATGAAATGTGATCCACGTGTGACGAAGGTGGGTCAATTTTTGCGGAAATTTAGTATTGATGAATTCCCACAGCTCGTCAATGTCTTAAAAGGGGAGATGTCCATTGTAGGACCGAGGCCCGCGCTGCCGCGAGAAGTGGAACAATATTCAGATTATCATCGTCTTAGATTACAGGTGAAGCCTGGATGTACAGGTCTTTGGCAGGTGAGTGGGCGCAACCGGCTCCATTTTGAAGAAATGATTCAGTTAGATCTGAGCTATTTAACAAAAGGCAGTTTTCTTTTAGATGTACAAATTATGTTAAAAACTTTGCTGGTAATCATTACCCGTGACGGGGCTTATTAGCTTAACACATTAATTATCGGAGGCAACAAACCACTATGGATGAGAATTTAAATTTTTCTTTTTTTGCACGAACAATAAAAGAAAAGCTACCAACTATTATGCTTTTTAGTCTCGTCGGATTACTACTGGGCGGCTATATTTCTTTTTTTTGGATCACACCGCAATACAGTTCGCAGACGCAAATGATTGCTGCGGCGAAAACAAATGAAGAAAACCTTTCGAATGAAATCACGGCCAATCTCCAATTGGTAAAAACCTACAAGGAATTGGTATTAAGTGATTTAGTCTTAGGTCAGGTACAGGAGAAGCTGAAGTCTGAAGAGAATCAGCAGATGTCAATGAGTGAATTAAGGGAGGCCATTACACTAGAACAGCAGCAGGAATCGCTTTTTTTTTCGATCCGAGCTGTAAGTGATCGTCCAAGATTATCGGCTCATTTGGCAAATATCACTTCGCAAATCTTTCAAGAGGCTTTAGCAGAAAGCCAAATCCCTGGAGAGATCTCAATTACTTCGGAGGCGACAGCAAGCCGTTCTCCGATCTCGCCTAATCATAAATTAAATTTAGTTCTAAGCTTATTTATTGGGGGGTTGGTCGGCTTTCTATTCGTTCTGCTGCGAGCAAGTGTGGATCAGACGATCAAATCGGAGCAAGCCGTTTATGAGATTTTTGAAACCAATGCATTAGGAATCATTCCTTATACCACAAGTGTGGATATGAAAATGTCTGCCAAGGATAAGGACCTTTTGAAAAGAAATTTGTCGGAGGATACGGTGCATATATCCAGAAGACAACGAAAAAGAGTCTAAATTTAGGAGCGTCACTACATGAAGGAAAGAGAAACACGCTTAATATCGATTGAGAATCGATTTTCACCTATTACCGAACAGTATCGCAATGTTCGAACGAGTATTCAGTTTGCTTCCTCCTCAGGTCAGCCGTTAAAGCTGCTTTTGGTCACCTCTACAGAACAAGAGGAAGGAAAAACCACCGTTGCGGCGAACTTGGCAGTTGTTATGGCGGAAGCAAATAAAAAAATATTACTGATTGACGGAGATTTACGTCGCGCAACAGCAGGTAAATTTTTCACTACCTATTCGAATCGAGCAGCAGGTCTAAGCACCTTGCTAAGTAATCTACGTAGTGAGCCAAGTGAAGCCATTCAAAGTACGCAAGTTAAGGGCTTGGATTTTTTACCAGCGGGTCCGATCCCGCCTAATCCATCAGAGCTGTTAAATTCTAATCGCTTAAATGAAATTTTTCGGCAGCTGGAAGAACAGTATGACTATATCATTGTTGATTCACCACCATTATTAGTAGTTACAGATGCTCAGATTTTCTCTTCAAAAGTCGATGGCGTCATTTTAGTAGTCCGGGAAAATCGTACGAAACGAAATAATTTAGTAAAGTGCAAAACCTTGCTTAAACGGTCAAACGCCCGTTTAATCGGCTTTGTTTATAACGGAGCTAAATCTGTGAGTGCTGGAAACTATAAATATTATAAATATTAGGGGGTGATCGATGGATAAGCGGTGTTTTAAATCAATGATAAAAAAAAGAAAGGGGTAAAATTAGTGAAGAAAAAGAAATTATTAACAATTGGGGCTAGCAGTTTAATGTTGCTAAACTCAGGCTTACTACCGGCCACAGCTTTGGCAGAAGAAAAAGCTGCAGGAACTGAGGAGGTAGCACCGGAGACAAAGGGGTTAACAACTGACAGCTTGTCGGAGGCTCTTCCTGAGTCGAGCGCTGAACCTGTACAGGAAACAACCGAATCAAAAGAAGTACCTACCTCAGAAGTTCCGACTACAGAAAAGGAGGATACTTCTAAAGATAACGAAGAACAAGAATCAAAGACGGCATCGATCAAACCGATGGATTTGGGATTGATTGCTTGGGGGAAAATTGGTTTAAAAACATCAACAGATAAAGAATTAGTGATCAACAACCAAAAAACAGAAGGTATTTTAACCGTTGACCTAAATATTACACAAGTAGCAAACTTAGGGATTGCAGACAAAACGTATTATCAAGTGAAATTACCAAATGAATTTAAGCCATTGCTAGAAGACCCGCGCTTTATTAACTATTTATCTGGTGAAATGAAGGCTTACAATCTTGGTATTCCAATCAAATCGTATACGTACAAATCAACAGACATCAAGGTTGATCCAGATAACTGTTCACTGATTATTCAAAATCCAAGTATTACAACAGTTATTGGTCTTTTCCCACATGTTTACACTTCAGTAAGTATTGATTTAGGCGGATTTGTAACGGATACAGAAATTCGTGTGCCAAGTTCGTTAGACGGAAAATATCATTTCAACACCGCTTTAACACAAGATAACAATGTTATTGACTGGACAGTCGGTGGTGGTAAAGAGTCAAGCGGTTACTTAGAGTATGCGAAGCTTGACCCAGCTTATGGAACTGAAAAACCTGTATTAACAGCTGAAAATCGCAAAATTGTTTTAGGTGACGACTTTACAGGGTCATTTGCCATGAAGGGTGTTTCCGCAATTGACAAGGAAGACGGCGATATCACTAAAAACATCGTTATTACAGATAATCAGGTGAAATCGAATGTTCCTGGCGTCTATCCTGTAACCTACAAAATTGTTGACAGCCACGGTTTGTCAGCTACGAAAACAATCGAAGTAACAGTTGCTCAAAACACACTACCAGTAATTAATGCTGAAAACAAAGTAATCGAACAGGGCGAGCCTTTTAATCCATTAGAAGGAATTACTGCTCACGATGAAGAAGATGGCGATTTGACATCAAAAATCAATATTAAATCAAACACCGTCAATACAAATGTCCCTGGTAAATACTTCATCACTTATTCGGTAGAAGATAGTCATAAAGGTATTACTACCAAAGATATTGAAGTTGAAGTGAAAGCAACGAAGCACAGTATTACTCCAAGTGACTATACAGTCGGAAATGGATTAATCACAGGAACATATGAAGGCAACGTTTCATATTTAGAGTTTTACGTGGACGGCCATTTAGTATCTACTGGCGGAACATTTAAGGATGGAAAATTCGCTTATGAAGTAAGCACTGGCTTGATTAAGAAAAATTCTAAAGTCGTGTTAATGGCTTATGACAAAGATAAAAAGAAATTAGATGAAAAAGCAGTAAAAGTATTGTCTAATTACAGCGGCACACTTTCTGCTTACGATTATACAGTTGGCGATGAATATATTCGCGGAACCTATAGTGGTGACGTGAAGAAAGCCAAAGTAATCGTTAACGGAAAAGTTCTTTCTTTAGGTGGAACCTTCAAGGATGGGGAGTTCAGCTATTGGGTTGGTAAAAATGCCATTCAAAAAGGCGATAGTGTTTTTGTTAATGGGTATGATGTCGACGGCGATGTGTTAACTCAAAATAACAAAGTAAACATCCTAGCTGCTCCAGAAGCTAAAGGAACAATTACACCAAATAAATTTACCGTTGGCGCTGTTGAAATTACCGGAACATACACTGGCGATGTGAAAAAAGCGAAATTGTATGTGAATGACAAATTAATTTCACAAGGCGGAACCTTTAAAAACGGAAGCTTCACTTATTATGTGGGCCAAAATGTTATTTCAAAAGGTTCAAATGTCCGTTTAGTTGCTCTTACTTCAGACGATAAAGAGCTGGACACTAAAAATGTACAAGTAGAATCAAACACATCTGGCACAATGGTAGCGGACAGCTATACAGTCGGCGATGAATACATCACTGGTAGTTACAGTGGCGATGTGAAGAAAGCGAAAGTAATTGTCAATGGAACGGTTCTTTCTTTAGGTGGAACCTTCAGTAATGGCCGCTTTACTTATTGGGTAGGACCGTCAAGAATTAAAGCTGGCGACAATGTCTTGATTAACGGATACGCCCAAAACAATGCGGTATTGACTCAAAATAATCGTGTAACTGTGAAACAAACACCCGCTCAAGCAGGAACGATTACACCTAGTCAATACACAGTAGGCAACGGAGAAATTACCGGAACCTATACTGGTGATGTGCGGAAAGCTCGTTTATCAGTCAACGGAAATGTTATTTCATGGGGCGGAACCTTCAAAAATGGTCAATTCACTTATTATGTTGGCAGCAGCATTAAAGAAGGCGATGTTGTCACAATGAATGCCTATGGCGCAAACGATGTATTGCTTCAGGAAAATGTGAAGGTCAACTTTACCAGCTCTTCATACAAGGGCAGCATTTCTCCAAATGCATATACAGTTGGTGCAGTTGAAATTACGGGTATTTATGTGGGCGATGTGAAGCAAGCTCGTCTTTATGTAAATGGTGGTTTGATTTCAATTGGCGGAACCTTCAAAAATGGAACCTTCAACTATTATGTAGGCAACGCAATTAAAAAGGGCGACACTGCGTACCTAGTAGCTTATGGTCCAGATGGTAAGGAATTAGATAGAAAAACAGTTCAAGTTAACTAACGAACGGAGATTTTGAATGAAAAAAATATTATTAAGTATTGTTGCAGTTTGTTTTTTCTTAACGGGATGTGATACGTCGAGTAATAAAGAAACTGACGGCAGTAAGGATACTTCTGCTAAAGTATCCGAAGTTACCATGAAAGACGGATTAGACACACCTTTTACAGCGGATGGGGTCGAAATGAAAATCACTGACGTATCCACCAGTGAGTCTGTCGATCAAGCAGATAAGCCAAAGCAGCTCGTTACCTTTACAGTTGAATGCAAAAATATCGGTACTCAAGACAAAGGGGTAGGGGCGATTGATTTTCAATTGGTGACAGATAAAAAAGATAAAAAGAATAAAAAAGATAAAACATACAACGTAACTGAGGAAATGGAAGCTTTTGGCGGTGTCTTAGAGCCCGAAAAAACTTCGAAGGGCAAATTGTTTTATTTGATCGAACCAGGAGAAAAACCAACAAAATTGGCCTATGCTCCAGCTGACAAAGCCCTTAAAACATGGAATCTACAATAATAGATTTTTTCATTGATCAATATTTGGCGAGAACAATCAATCTTTTTATTATTTAGATCTTCAATTCGCTTGTTTTATGTTTAAAATCTAGAGAATCTTGAAGGAGCTGATGACACTCTCCTTCAAGATTCTTTGTTGTATGAGACAAATTATTAAATAAAGGGAGATACATATGCCGATAAAAGTAATGTCGATCTTTGGTACTCGACCGGAGGCTATAAAGCTGGCGCCTGTGATTAAGCATTTGGAGAAGGATTCGCGCTTTCAATCTAGTGTTGTTGTCTCTGGACAGCATAGAGATATGTTGGATCAGGTCTTGGACTTCTTTCAAATTATGCCAGATTATGATTTGAAAATCATGAAGGAAAAACAGAGTTTGAGCGATGTGACGGTGAGAATTATTGAAGGTTTGACCCCTATCTTGGAGGCGGAAGCTCCAGACGTGGTCTTAGTTCACGGAGATACTACAACCACATTGGCAGCGGCGTTATCCGCTTATTACCAGCAGATTACTATAGGTCATGTCGAGGCGGGACTGCGAACTTGGAAAAAGTATTCCCCATTTCCAGAAGAAATCAATCGTCAGCTGGTCGATTCATTATCTGACCTGTGTTTTGCGCCAACTGCAGATAGTGCTGCTAATTTAATGAAGGAAAATTGTTCTAAGGAGCAGATTTTTATTACGGGAAATACCGCCATCGATGCAATGAGATACACCATTCGTAAAGACTATACTCATCCCAGTCTTATTGATAATGACAGGCGCCGTTTATTAGTCACGATGCATCGAAGAGAAAACCTAGGCAGACCGATGACGGAAGTTTTTCAAGCATTGGCTCAATTAGCAGAAGAGAAAAAAGATATCGAGATTATTTTTCCCATGCACAAAAATCCGGCAGTTCGTCAGCTTGCTGAACATGAGTTGGGTAAAATTAAAAATATTCAGCTGATCGAGCCATTAGATATTTTTGATTTCCATAATTTTGCGCAACGCAGTACATTGATTTTAACCGATTCTGGAGGTGTACAAGAAGAGGCGCCTTCACTTGGGGTGCCTGTGCTGGTGCTGCGTGATACGACAGAACGACCTGAAGGAATAAAAGCAGGAACGTTAAAACTAGTGGGGACTAAGAAAGAGACTGTTTATCAAGAGGTCAAAAGATTGCTGGAGGATCAAGGAGCTTATCAAGCGATGGCTCAAGCGGCGAATCCTTACGGCGATGGTCAGGCAAGTAAACGTATTGTGACTATCCTCGCACAGACTTTTAGTGATAAAGCGATGAAGGCTGAAGAATCTGAAAAAGTAATGGAGCACAAGAATGGGAAATAAGCGAAAAAGAAATGGGCCACATAGAGTACTCCGAATGAAAAAAGTCCTAACGATTCTAGTGTCTACGTTACTAGTATTGATTCTGTTGCTCACTGCAATTGCGGCAAAAGTTCTCTACGATGTAAAAGAAACTACTGAAGAAGCCTATGAGCCTCTGGCTAGAACACAAAAATTAAAGACCGTAGACTTAAAACAGCAGGAACCTTTCAGTGTATTATTACTCGGAGTGGATACCGGCAGCTTGGGGCGCTCAGAACAAGGGCGTTCTGATACGATCATGGTGGCTACAGTCAACCCTGAAAAAGAAAAAACTGTATTGGTCAGTTTGCCCCGTGATACTTACGCTGAAATCGTTGGACATAATACAATGGATAAAATCAATCATGCGTATGCGTTCGGAGGTACAGCGATGACGATCGCTACGGTAGAAAAATTACTGGATATTCCAATTAATTACTACGTGTCGATCAATATGAAGGGGATTGAATCCCTTGTTGATGCAGTTGGAGATATTGAGGTTTCCAATCCTTTTGCCTTTACCTATGAAGAAACAGAATTTCCAAAGGGCTCTCAGCGATTAGACGGAAGTAATGCGTTAAAATATGTTCGCATGCGCTATGATGATCCTGAAGGAGACTATGGTCGACAGGCAAGACAACGTCAAGTCATCGCTGGAATTATGAAGCAAGCACTCAGTATCAAAGGGATCAGCCGTTATCAAGAAATATTAACGAGTCTTGGCAGTACGATCAAAACGGATATCTCTTTTAGTGATCTAGAGATAGTAGCGAGAAAATACCGCAGCGCCTTTAGCACGATTGAATCAGATCAGGCAAAAGGAGAAGGATTCATGCAAGATGAAATCTCTTATCAGCGTCTATCTCCAGAAGAATTAGCCAGAGTTCAGCAGTTGTTAAAAGCAGAGCTAACTACGGGAACATAATACGAAATCCCTCCTATTAAACACTTCGTTTTCCAAGTCACCGTTGTTTTCAGACATTGAAAAATCTCCAACTTAACTGTAGACAAAAAATATCCATGGATATATAATGTCTGTAGAAAGAGGTGAGTACTTGAAATTATCATCGTCCTACGTCCAAGCTATTGGAATTTTAGTTATGTTAGCAGAATTACCGGAAAATGACTCGCTAAAATCGAGTGAAATCAGTAAGCGAATGAATGTCTCACATACGTACTTACAGAAGATCGCGACGAAATTGAAGCACGCGGATTTAATTGAATCTTATGCGTCTAAGCAGGGCGGATACAAATTGAAAAAGCCTAAAGAAAAGATCAATTTTCTCGATATTTTCTTAGCTGTTGAAGGGGAAACGCCATTTCTTTCCCATATCAATCTGGAGCCCATCGATGCGATGTTCATTGACCAAGATTTAGTCGCCGAAAAAGCAGAGGTCGTGAAGGAAATTCATAGAGATGCTCAGAAAGCATATCTGAAACAATTAGAGGCTCGCTTATTAACAGAGATTTTACCAAAAGATGCGGACGGTCAGTATTTGATCATTGATTGGAAAAAAATAATTAACGAAGAATAGGAGAGAGTAGTATGTCATTTAAAGATGAAATTAACAAATTAAAAGAAAGCTTTGAGCAAACGAAAGAACAAGGAGCCAAATTAGGCGAAAAATACAGTGAAGAAGGAAAAAGTATCGGAGAAGAGTACGCAGAAAAGGGCAAGGCTGTTGGAAAACAGTTTAAGGATATGTCCTCTTCAGTCAAGGAGCGTTTTAAATAACCTGTTATAAAAGAGTATAGGTCACTTATTTTTGAGGGAGTAATCGATTATGTGTACTAGTTTAACGTTGACAAATCAAGCGCAGCAGCATTTTTTAGCAAGAACCATGGATTTTGGCTTTCAGCTAGAAGGAAGACCAGTCGTGATTCCCAGAAATTATGTATGGAAAAAGCAATTTAATGGCTCGCAACAAACAAAATACGGCTTTCTTGGGACGGGGCGAAATCTAGGAGAGTATTTTCTAGCAGATGGGATCAATGAAAAGGGGCTTGCAGTTGCAGAGCTTTACTTTTTAAATGAAGCCAAATACAGCTCTGAAGAAAAAGAGGCGTCTGTCAATTTGGCTCCTCATGAATTTATTATCTGGCTACTAGGTGAGATCGAAAGCATTTCTGAATTGCGGAAGCGAATCGCCGAGGTACAGATTGTTGAAAAGGAAGTACCGGTTTTAGGTTTTGTACCACCGCTTCATTACATCGTAACTGATAAAACCGGTGAAACTGTGGTGCTTGAATCAGATAGCGGCGAATTGGTAATAAAAGATAATCCAGTTGGCGTCATGACAAATAGCCCAGAGTTTGGCTGGCATTTGAAAAATTTGAATAATTATTTGAGTATTCAACCCAACAACTTTTCAAATAAAAAAATCAATGGGTATGAAATCAAGCCTTTCGGTCAAGGTTCCGGCACGTACGGGCTGCCTGGCGGGTATACTTCACCAGAACGATTTGTTCGAACCGTCTACTTGCGAGCATTAATTGAATCAGGAGAAACCGTCGATGATTCTTTGAATGCGATGTTTAAAATTTTGGACAACGTTACGATTCCAAAGGGTGTGAACATTAAAAACGATGGCTCGATCGACTATACGCAATACCGAGCTGTGTTTGATGTATCGAACGGCACTTATTACTTCAATCCGTACGAAACACAAGAGATTTTTGAACTGACATTGACTGAAGAACTGTTAACGAAAGACGGACCAGTTGAATTTAAATATCCAACAGATTTCAAAACGACAAAATTAAATTAATCGCTAATAAGACAAGCTATTTGAGGTGAAATCTTTCAAACAGCTTGCTTATTTGTATGTAGCAGATTGGATAAATAGGAAAAAGCATCGGAAAGTATATATAAAAAAATTAGGTCATATATGAAGGAAAGAATCATCCGTTTCTTTCGTAGTAAAGAAAAGGAGACCTTTGTGATTCTAATAATGACCGTATTTTATTTAAAGTTGAAATTATATCCGCTGTCTTTTCATTGGGCGTTTAATTATTTGCCAACCATATCGTTTGAGGTAAATAAACGATCATTGAATAGATTATTCCATCGGATTATGAATAGATCATCAAAGAACGAGCTGAGCGATATACAATCATTTTAACTGACTCGATGCTATAATTTGATTGAAATAAATCAATATGAGGAGTTTTAATATGAAAAATAAATTATTTTTTTGTATTGGTTTTATTGTGAGTATATTTTTTCTTACAATTGGAACGCACAGTGTATCGGTAGACACCAATCGTTTTAGTTATGAAACCAATAGTTCAGGAAATAAGATAGCGGATGGTGTTGCTGACGGCGATACGTATAACTATGGATACCAAAATACGGCCGAAATCCCTGTCGATAGCGAAGGGTTTATTAATTATCAAGATCAAGCTTATCTTAAAAAGACAGTTGCAGAAAATCCAAGCAAACAAGGCCTATTCGATGTGACGTTAGACATCAAAGGAAATCAAATCACTTATCCTCTAGATATCGTACTTGTAATTGACTATTCTTCTTCTATGAATGGAGAAAAGTTGGCAAATGTGCTGAAAGGGTTACAGGAATTCGGAAATGAATTAGGCAGCTCCTTATCCAATGGAAACGTGAAAATTGGAATCGTTGCTTACAATCGGTATGTGTATGAAACGAATGGGTTTACTAATAATTTAGATGACTTGGAGAATTTTTTGAGAAATATCGCTGAAAGTCATACAGGTACGTTTATGCAAAAAGGTCTGATTGCAGGGGATACTCTGCTTAAAAATCAAGGACGACCAGAAGCTGAGAAAATGATGGTTCATATTGGTGATAGCAGTGCCAATCGTAGTTATCTGCCTTCTGAGAATGCTCAAACTTATAACAATACTGGAGAAATTATTGATTACAATGGGTTTCACACCGCTATTTATTATAAGGACTTTCAAACAAACTCAGAAAAATTCAACACGAGCGACAATATCTCTGACACCAATGGCACGCTCGTAGAAAAGAGTGTTGTTACAGATGCAACGCTAGGAACAGCTGTCGCAATCAAAGAAACGGGCGTTCAATTGTATTCCATTGGAACGGCACCAACTAGTCGAGGAGAGTATATCGCTAGAAATCTCGCAAGCAGTGAAAAAAACTATCACTCAATCGATGAAAACCTAACTGAATTAGGAGAAGCATTAAAAGGTATTGCGAACGCTGTGGACAATACAATTCCTAATGGGACGGTCAGTGATCCGCTGGGGCAGGGAATTCTGTTACAGGGCAGTGGCAATTTCAATTCAGATGCATATACTCTTAAGGGCTGGCGCAAAAATGCAGAGAATGAGTGGGTTTCAGCTGATGATTTAATAACAAATGTTGCGGTAAATGAAAACAATCAAGTCATTACCTTGTCGAATATCTCATTGGGATCGAATGAACGGATCACGCTTACGTATTCAATCAGAATCGACACGGAGTCCAGTGATTTTCGAGGGGAATACTGGTACTTGTGCAACCAACGGACAACGTTGGACCCGACTGGTGACGGCAACTTGCTAGATTTTCCGATTCCATCAATTAAAGCACCAAAAGTACAATTAGGTGTTGAAAAAAAATGGGAAAATGCGACTGAAGATTTGATTCCTAACCAAATAGATTATCAAATCAAGCGCTCTCCGTTGGTAAACCAACAGGCCTGGAACGTGTCACCAACGCTTTCTTTAACAAAAGAGAACGGGTTTAAAACTAAGATTTCCAACATTTCAATTGACGGAAAAACGAGCGATCTTCCTTTGTACAATAACGCAGGCGAGACGATTGCTTATACGATTCAGGAAGTGAATATTCCAGAAGGGTTTGAAACCTCTCTAAATCAAGAAAACAATCAGTTTACACTGACCAATACGTATAAAGATATAACGCCAAGTACAACAGAGCCAAGTACAACGACGCCAAGCACGACAACGTCAAGTACAACAAAACCAAGTACATCAGTCAAAAGTTCCGAAGAATCTACGTCAGGAACGACTAGTACGACGAAAAAATCGCAATCAAGTGATTCAAGTAGCACAACTAGTAACGTTTTAACAAAGACTATCCCAAGTAGCAACACCCAGAAGCAATATCCAAAAACCAATGATTCGAAAAGTAGTTTCTTGTGGGTAATTTTTGGCATTAGTTTGTTTGGAACAGCGGGTTATTTGCTAAAGAAAATGTGGTAATGAAAAATTGAAGTAAATAGAGGCCCTTTCTTGATAAAAAGAAGGGTCTTTTTTTCTTTATTGTCCTTTTGTATACATCATAGATAGCACAAAAAACGTGTACATTCTTGGGCTATGTACACGTTTGTGTGTCTTTATTTTCTGAAGGAATATCTATTAAAAGCGAAGTGTGACTAAATAGGATACTGGACAGAGATGTTCTTCAAGCTAATACGTTTTCCTAATCCTTCACATGAATGACAATTTTACCTCTAGTATGGCGTCCTTCGATCATTTCATGGGCCTTTTGAACATTCTCAACTGAGAGCGGCATGATTGTTAGCTGCAAGTTGATTTTTCCTTCAAGTGTGAGGTTGGCAAGGGCTGTTAAGTCCTCTGATGTCCCATTTGTAAATTGAAAACTGACTTGTTTTTGTTGATCCTGCTGCTGTTCAGGAGTAGGCTGAGCGGCAACTGTTACTAGTTTTCCATCAGCTTTCAAAACGTTTAAACCAGAGTCAATATCTCCCGCCGTATCAAAAACGGCATCATAATCCTGCAAAACATCTCCTGGAGAAACTTGATTGTAGTCAATCAGTTCATCGACGCCCATTTCCTTCAGCAAAGCATGATTAGATGGACTTGCAGTGGCAGCTACGTAGGCTCCTAAAGCTTTAGCAATTTGTACAGCGATCAGACCAACGCCGCCAGCGCCTCCCTGGATCAATATTTTTTGGTTTTCCTGTAGGCTCAGATTCTTCACGATGGCACAATAAGCGGTCAAACCAGCAATTGGTAAAGCGGCTGCTTTATCAAAGGATAATCCAGCAGGAATTGGAGCAATCAATTCTGGTGTGGTAATAATTGATTCGCTGTAGGTCCCGTTATTTCCTGGTCGCACAGTGGGGGCATTACCAAAAACAGGATCGCCTACTTGATAACTAGTCACGTCGCTGCCCACTTGTGCTACCAACCCGGCAAAATCCCAGCCGAGAACGATCGGAAAAGACCATAGTTCGTTAAAGGGTTTATCCAGCATACCTAAACGACCAGCGATATCCATAGGATTAATACTAAAGGCATGGTTGGTGATCAAAATCTCGTTTTTCTGTAATGGTAATTGAGTTAGTTCTGTTTCTTGTAATTCTTGGGCTGAACCAAATTGATGAATTGCTATTGTTTTCATTAAAAAACCTTCTTTCAAATTTACTCACATCATAAACTATGGGCTTAACCACATAGCAATAAGTTTGTTTAATTTTTATTCGAAGATTTTCGTTCATTGAGATACTCAATTTTTTTATCAATGAATTCAGAAATTTCTATTAGCTGTTGTATATGCTCTTGTAGAGAAACTTGATAGTCTTGATAAACTTTTAGATGTTTCTCGATTGGATCATGGTCCGAAAATTCCTTCAGCAGGGTTAACTCCATTCCGGTGTACTGAAAGATCCTAATTATTTGCATCCGTTGGAGATTATTTGCAGAGTATCGTCGGTAATTATTGGTATCGCGTTTAATGGAACCTAGAATATCCAGTTTTTCATAATAACGTAAGGCTTCTTTAGTAAAGCCTGTAATCGCCATGACTTCCTTTGTAGAGAATTCTGTTTGGTTTTTGGGAATATCAAATAATTGAAATTGAGCCATTCGTGTTATCCTTTCTTTTTTCAAGATGCGGAGTTACTCTTACGATCAAACTACATTGATTGTTAATAGTCCACCATTGATCAGCCATTTGTGCTGAAAATTGGGCAGGAAGGGGGCACGACCTTTCCAGATTCATTAAAGAACTGACCGCTTGTATTAGTTAAGGATACATCTGTTGCCAGCATAGCACCAATCGGTGGATTTTTTTTGATAGACGAGCAAATAATGGACCGATTATTTTTAGTAAAAGACCGCTACTTTCTGTACCATAACTAGAATCAGAATTATTTCCTAGATGAAAAATATTTTGTAACACTGATAACTTTACGAATTGAAAAATTAGTATCACGACGATACTCTATGATATTTGTACTTGAATTTACGAGGTTGTCTGTATTTCAATGGCAACTTATGTTAGAACTAGTAAGCAAAAGTTTTAGTCTTGGTTGCGATAGAAGTAAAAAGAAAAATATGGAGTGATATTTTGTCCGTAATACTAATAGTTACCATTTTATTCAATTTATTTGCGATTGGGACGATCGTGATTCGCCCACGCTTGTTTCACACAAAACTGTTTAAACCAATGGTCCATAATTTCAAGCTTTCACTTATTCCGGTGGTCATTTTGGTGGGTACGATTCTCACCCAGCTGTTTATTTCTTGGCTAGGGGCCGTTCTTCAAAGTAATCTGGTTACCAGTATTTCTTTAGCCGTACTAGTTATCGGTTTGATCGCTTGGTTTTTATTTTTGCCGAACTCCGGATATTTGATCACAGAATTGAATTTGACTCACCGAGAAGTGGATAAAGTGGAAGTGCCGATTTGGTATGACATTATTTCTGTACTAAGCTTAGCCATCTCGGGTGTCTTAAATACAGCACTGAATATTCTATTGCTTCAATTCTTAGTAATCATCTATATTGATCCGCAAACGATTAATCAGATTAATACGCCATTATTTTGGACACTAACAGGGCTGATCTTCCTATTATTGAGCTTTGGAATTTATTTAGGGCGTTACATTCGCTTCAACACATGGGACTTACTGCATCCAAGAACGTTTGTGAAAAAGTTGGTGGACCATTTTAGCATTAGTAAAAATCGGCGAGATGGGTTCTTATTTACGCTTCTTTACGGAATTTTTCTCGCAATGTTTTATGCCTTAACTTTCTTAAATCCGTTGCTACAATTGATCAGACAAGGGAAATAGACTCATCAGATAACGTTGCCGTATACTATTAATTCGGAAAGACAATACGTTTAAAAATTGATAAATAGCAGAATAATTATCCCTCCGTTGGAACAAATGGGGGCAGGTCAAATAGCCCGCAGCTTTTGCGGGCTTAAAATTTGCACTCACCTTTTCAAATCCTGCACACTTCCGCCTCATCCCAACGTTGGATTTTTTGATAAGACGGAAGTGTGCTACTTATTCTCGTTTGCGCATACGATTGAGCAGACGTTTACGTTTCTTCTTAGGTTTTGCTGGCGGCGATTCTTTATTTGCGGACATGACTACTTCTTCTGCTTCCTCCTCATATTTCGCCGTAATGATCAGCTTCACAGGCGTTGCTTGCTCATCTACCGACAGATCCTCCACGGTGACACCGGCTGGCAAACTGGATGTAATCATCGTCAGCGCCTGACTTTCACTGATATCCTGCGGGTTCACACCCATTGGCAGCTGGATGGTTTTGATCAACCAGCCTGGTTTTGGCTGCTCTTCGGTGATTGTGAAATCCTCTGGAAAGCGGATGTGTCCAGTACTTTTGTTATTTTTTACAGACTGCATCTGTGGTTTTTCTTTTGCAACAGTCGTTTCTACAACTGGCTGTGCGTCAGCTGCCTCCATCATGACATTCATTGGATCGTTGGCGGGTTGCTCGATTTTTTCTCGGTCATCAAAGATCGTGCGGACTTCTCGAACGATTACTTTGGCGTGCAAAACTTCTTTGAATAGCGCAATCCCGTCTTTTTCAAACAGGCCGATCTTGGTTAATTTGGTTAATGCTGTTTTGACTTGATCCGCGGTTTTGGTGGGATCAAAATGTTTAAATTTCAAATGATGGGGCTTGCCAAGTTCGTCGGCAAATTCCGCATCTAACGTAATCGTTTTCATTTTTTGGTTTTCTTCCTTTCGTTTTTCGTTTTTCTTCACTTGGACTGGAAATCACCTTCATGATTCCGCAAATCCTGTTAATGGTTCTTCAGTGATTTGATTCAATAATCGTTCAGGTTCTTCAGCGACATAGGTTTGCGCTGGGAATAATTTCGCGGATAATAATTGCCATTCTTTCTTTCCAAAATAATCGGTAAAATAAATATAATAGCGACGCATCGCGGCAGTCGAGCGGGTTTTTAAGAAAATGTAGTTCGCTAATCCGCGTAACACACTCTTGAATTCTGATTCGCAGAGTTCTGCTCTAACTTGCAGTGCAATCAACAGTTCGATGGTGGCCGTGCCATCTTTTGTCTCATGGTAAAACTTGCGAATGCGTTTTTCGATTGTCTGCCGTGACAACGTAAACAGTTTTTGTCTGGTGATGCCGTATTCTTGCAAATAGGTCACTCCTTTCTTGAAATCATTCTTTATTGAGATATCTACACTAACAACATACGCCTATTTTCGCGGAATTTACACACCAAAAATTTGATTGCAACTAAAATATAAAAATTCTAATCTAAGGAATACGACAACCACGCGTCAAATACCTTCATAAAATAACTTAATCAAGAAATAAATACCCGAATTTTTATCTAAAAATAAGAAAAAAGCCCACGAAATGATGGGCTTTTGACTTGATTAGAGCAGAATACCTATCATCTATAAGGGGTGAATATAGTGATATCAGCATCTTTTTTAAAGGAGTTATTCACCAAAAAGAAATGCGTCTCATATTTTTGTTGCCAAGATTCGTCTAAGTTTATTTAAAAAAAGTTTGGATGTGGAATTTGTGATGAGAAATTTTGATTATGTGAATGATTTTCTAGAAAAAAATAGGCTTTGATTGATCCTTACTATTTGACAATATATAGTTTAAAAATCTTTAGTAAAATTTTTAAACGTGGGCACATACCGCTCTCGATAAGCCTTTGGGGACATATGATTGTATTTTTTAAATAGTCGTGAGAAATAATAGGGGTCATCATAGCCAAGCTCTTTTGCAATTTCAATAATTTTCAATTTAGTGATTCTAAGTAATTTACAGGCTTCGTCCATTTTTAATTTGGTGAAAAAGCCAATCGGGGATTTTCCGGTTTCCTTTTTGAAAATTTTATTCAGATAACTTGTAGAAACGTTAAACTTCTGTGATAAGTCTTCAAGGGTTATGAACGCCTGTAAATGCTGGGCCATATATTGAATACACGCGGTTAATAGATAATCCTTTTTTTGATTTGAATGTGTGGTATCAAGGTAGTAGTAAGAAGTTACTAAAATGTGTCGTAATAGATTGGCGATGAAAATGGCGTTTTCTAAAGTATAGTTTTTTCGATCCATTGAAAAAAGTTCAATTAGACTAGACTCTAGAATCTCACGCTTTTGTCCATCACTCATAGAAGCCAGAGTGAAGCTCTGAATTGGGAGCTGTTCAATTAAGGGACTGGAAAAATGGACCCAAATAATCGACCATGGATCAGCATCGTTTGAATAATAGTAATGAGGAATCTTGGGTGGAATACAAAAAATACTGAAGGGCTGTATCGAAATCTTTTCCCAATGGTTCTCTGTATAAATACAAATCGTTCCTTGACCTTCTTGACAAAAAAACATAATAGCTTCATCAGCGCCGTCCAATCGCTCTCGATAATGGTGTTTTGCTTTAGGATAATAGCCTAGCTCAGTAGCATAAGTATGCTCAACTAGCGGATGCGCAAGATAGCTTGGGAAGTTCATCGTTGGAAATTTAACATAACGTTCGTTCTTAAATCCATCTCTTTTTCTCTGCTTCATAAAATTCTCCTCGGTTTATTAAATTCTGTCTTATGAAGAAATTATACGATATTGTCCATCTTTTGTAAAAAGCTCTATTTTATTAAAAACGCTTCCAATTTATACTTTCATTATAAGTTAAAAGGAGGCAGCAATGAATGAATCAAGTAAACAGCGTTCGCATCTGGGAAGAAACGGTCACTATTCCAACCTATGGAGTGGCTGGACCAGATCACAATCCCCGTTTTTATGAAAAGCGTGCTTATCAAGGGAGCACAGGGAAGGTTTATCCTTTGCCGGTAACTGAAAAAATTTATGATGAAAAGAAGTATCAGGAGTATCATGCGGTATTTATTGAAAACAAATACCTTAAAGTCATGCTTTTACCTGAGCTAGGTGGTCGTATTCAACGAGCGATCGATAAAACGAACGATTACGATTTTGTCTATTATAATCATGTGATCAAGCCGGCTTTGGTAGGACTGACAGGACCTTGGATTTCTGGGGGCATCGAGTTCAATTGGCCGCAGCATCATCGTCCAACGACCTATTCTCCAACTGAATTCAAGCTGATGGAAAATGAAGACGGTTCAAAATCCTTATGGGTCTCGGAAATTGATCAAATGTACGGCACAAAAGGCAGTGCCACCTTTACCTTATATCCGGATAAAGCGTTCATTGAAATCAAAGGTCAGCTGTACAATCGGACAGATCTTCCCCAAACATTTTTGTGGTGGGCTAATCCTGCAGTACCTGTAAATGATTATACGTCATCAATTTTTCCACCGGATGTAACCGCTGTTATGGATCATGGTAAACGAGCTGTTTCGACTTTTCCAATTGCGACTGGTGAGTATTATAAAGTCGATTATTCGGCGGGTGTCGATATTTCAAAATATAAGAATGTGCCTGTTCCAACCTCTTATATGGCAGAAAAATCAGATTTTGATTTTATTGGGAATTTTGATGAGCAGTTAAATGCAGGCTTATTGCATGTAGCCGATCATCATGTTTCGCCTGGGAAAAAGCAATGGACCTGGGGAAATGGTGATTTTGGTCAAGCATGGGATCGTAATTTAACAGATGAAGATGGACCTTACATCGAGTTAATGACTGGCGTCTTCACAGATAATCAACCGGATTTCACGTGGTTGAGACCTTATGAGGAAAAAACTTTTACGCAGCATTTTATGCCGTATAAAGGGGTAGGCCATATTAAGAACGCGACGATCGATGGCGCAGTAAATATTGAAAAAGAGGAACAAACAGGTATCGTGAGTGTCTATGTTACTGGTGAAGAACCACAGTGTCGCGTAAAAGTTTACAATGACGATCAATTGATTTTTGAAGATAAAGAAGATTTATCACCAGCTGATACGTATCGAAAGGCATTTGATTTGCCAGAAGCAATCTCTTCAGAGGCAAACTTGAGAGTCGTTGTCCAAGACCAGTCTGGTAAAGAACTTGTCAGCTTTCAAGAAGTGAGCTGGCCAGAACCAGAGATTCCAGAACCTGCTGAAGCAATTCCCGTACCAGAAGAGCTAAAAACCACCGAGGAATTGTTCCTAGCGGCTACCCATCTTGAACAATATCGTCATGCTACAAGAGAGCCGGCGGATTATTATTTAGAAGGCTTGAAAAGAGATACCACTGATATTCGTTTAAACACAGGATACGGGACATTATTATTTAGACGCGGACAATTCACAGAAGCGAAAACTTATTTAGAAAAGGCCATAGCTAAACAAACTTGGAAGACACCAAATCCTTATTATGGTGAGCCTTTATTTCAATTAGGATTGGTTTTGGAGATGTTAGGTGAAAAAGAAGACGCCTTTGATACTTTTTACAAAGCCACATGGAATGATGATACGCAAGGAGCGGCATTTTTCAAACTGGCTTGCTTAAGTGCGCAAAAAGCAGAATGGGAAAGAGCTGCGGAGTTTGTTCAACGAGCGTTAATTAAAAACAGCCATCATATGAAGGCGCGAATGCTGGAAATTTTAATTTTGGAACAGCTAGGTTTTGAGGTAGCAGAAAAAGTAAGCGAAGCGTTGGCTATCGATCCGTTAGATTTAGCGATTAATCGAAAAGCGGTAGAGCTTAACGGGACACCAGAAGATTATGTTAAGGTGATGCGTGGCGAGCTTCAGAATTATTTGACAGTCGCTCTTGATTATCGTCAATATGGTTTCACTGAACAGGCATTAGCAGTTCTATCAGAATGTCCAGCTTCTTCGCCGCTACTCGGCTATTATGCAGCTGGGTTATACCTAGAGCAAGGCGAGAATGAAGAAGCGAAAGTAGCGATTGCCGAGGGTGAAGCCGCGGATTCAATCTACTGTTTCCCAAGTCGCCTAGAGGAGCAGGTATTTTTAGAAAAAGCGATCGAGCTAGTACCAGAAGCCAGTCATGCAAAATATTATCTTGGCAACCTGCTTTACGATAAGAAACGCTACGACGAAGCCATTAAGTTGTGGGAGGAAGCCGCACAGACATGGTCAGAGTTTCCAACTGTTTTCCGGAATTTATCCTTTGCTTACTACAATAAACGAAATGATCCTAAACAAGCACAACAGATGATTGATCAAGCATTTTCGTTGGACACGACAGATGCGCGGGTTTTACTGGAAAAAACACAATTAGAAGCGATGACAGGTGTTTCGGTATCGGATCGTTTAGAAACATTAGAGCGATACCTGAAGACTACTAAGGATCGCGATGATTTGTTCATTGAGTATTTGACCTTGCTGAATGTAACGGGTCGTCATCATGAAGTCTTACAGGAAATCGAAGGACGCATCTTCCATCCGTGGGAAGGTGGAGAAGGCAAAGTATCTATGCAGTATACCTATGCTTTGACTGAACTAGGTCGTCAATTGATTGATACAGATCCTAAAAAGGCTGAGAAAACATTAAAGGCGACATTTAACTATCCGCATAATTTAGGAGAAGGTAAATTACCTAGCAATCATGATAATGTGGCAAATCTTTATCTAGGACGTCTATATAACAATCGTGGCGAAAAAGACAAAGCAAACGTACACTTCATTGAAGCCACAAAAGGTATTCAAGAACCGGGAAGTGTCTTGTATTACAACGATGAACCAGCAGATGTGTTGTTCTATCAAGGCTTGGCTTATCAGGAATTAGGACAGCAGGAACAGGCGGCGGCTAAATTCGATTTATTACTAGAATACGGTCGAACACATCAGAAGGATACGGTTGAATGGGATTTCTTTGCAGTCTCGGCACCAGCCCATTCTGTCTACGAAAATGATATCCAGTTAGATAATGAAATTTATTGTATCTATCTTCAAGGCTTAGGTCATCTAGGAAAGGAAGAAGAACGAGCGGCCAAGGAATGCTTTGAAAAAGTTTTGAAACTGAATCCGGCACATCAAGGCGCTATCCAGCATTTACAACTGATTAAGTAATTTGTCGTGTATTGTTAAACAAGGAGGAAAATTTGTGGAAAATAGTGAAGAAAGCCGTGTCACATTGGAAGTGAGTAAAGATAATCGGGTCACTCTTGTTGAGATGTTGGGGCATGCGACTGCTGGAATTGGATTGAACTTGATTTATGGATTTTGGGCAACTTATATGTTGGTCTTTTACACGGATGTTTTTGGCATAACGGCAGCAGCGGCTAGTATTATCATGGTGATTTCACGAATCTGGGACGGTATCAATGATCCGATGATGGGGGCAATCGCTGATCGAACAAGAACTCGCTGGGGACGCTATCGTTTCTACATCATCTTTATGCCAATTGTCGTGTTGATTGCGATGACTTTAAATTTTTCATCACCTGGGTTAGATGCGAAAATGAAGGTCATTTATGCAGGAGTTACGTATATTTTGATGAGCATGGCATTCACCAGCTGTGACGTTCCTTATTGGTCCTTGCCATCGGTAATGTCTCAGGCAGTCGACAAACGGACAGCTATTTTGAGTCTATCTCGCGGTATGGGCCAAGTGGCAGGACTGGTGATTGGGATCGTAGCTATTCCAATGGTTCAATTTTTTGGTCAAGGAGATATGCAAAAGGGCTATTTAATGACCGCTATTGTCGTTGGTGTGGTGGGTGGTTTATTAACAACCGCTGGTGGCCTGATGGTGAAGGAACATGTGGAACCGATTATAGAACCGAAAGCAGAAAAAATCGGCTTTGTTAAATCGTTGCGAGTAATCATTCAAAATAAACCGTTATTGCTCGTCTTGATTTCTTTATTAATCAGTTTTATGTCAAACCTGATTCGTCAAAGCCTATTGGTTTATTATGCACAATATAATATTGGAAATATTAATTTAGTTGCGGCTTTTAACACAATTACTGTTCCAGGAATGCTTTTAGGGATTGCCTTGACACCGATCATGAGTAAAAAAATCGGTCAGAAGAATTTTTATTATCTTGCGTCATTGGCAGGGGTCTTGGTGAATGGCGGATTATTCTTCATTAATCCAACGAGTAATTTGAATCTATTTATGTTTGTTTTCGCTTTGACCTCGCTACCGCAAGGAATCATTTTGATCATGACCTCATCAATGATTGCGAACACGATTGAGTATGCTGAATGGAGATTTGGTCAACGAAGTGAAGGACTGATTTCTTCAACACAGACCTTAACGTCGAAAATCGCGATTGCCTTAGGTGCGGGACTCTGCGGAGTAATTCTATCACTATCCCGTTATGTTCCTAACGCGATCCAAAGTGCCCAAACATTGTCAGTTCTCCATTTTTCGCTGACAATGTTACTGGCTATTATGATCGCTGTCGGAACGATTCCAATGTTTTTCTATGAACTGACTGAAGAGAAGCACGCTGCTATTATGAAGGAGCTGGAAGAACGGAAGAAGAATTGATATTCTATTGACGTTTTCAGTAGAGATTCTTCAGCGTACAAACGAATGAATAAAAAAAATCAAACATTTTTTTGTTTGAAAGTGTTTACAAATGGGTGGGAAGATGCTATTCTATTAGTGAAATATAGATATTAGTGGATTGTTACTATTTGATTAGGCAAAAACCGCAAGTAACTGATTGCTGAGCAGTCGGTTGTTTGCGGTTTTTTTTCATTGAAAGGGGTGAGAAATAGTGTACAGGGTAGTACAAGTGTTAAACAACAATATCGCCATTGTTAAGAAAAACAATGAGCAGGCAATAGCGATGGGAAAAGGACTTGTTTTTCAAAAGAAAAAGGGCGATCTGTTGTCAGAGGACACGATTCAAAATTTGTTTGTATTGAAAAGCGAGGAGTCAAAGCAAAATTTTTCTTTCCTATTAAAGGATGTGCCTCTGGATTTTATCACAACTGCTTATGAAGTAATTGAGAACGCTATCAAGAAGTATCAGTATTCGGTTCAAGAGTATATTTATGTCACTTTGACGGATCATATCTATTGGAATTATAAACGATTGGTAAAGGGCGAGTATCAAAATAGTCTGTTACCCGATATCAGCCGGCAATATCCGACAGAATATCAAATTGCAAAAGACGCGTTAGCAATTATCAAGGAGCGGTTAGATATTGCATTTCCAGAGGATGAGCTAAAAAACATTAGTATCCATTTCATCAATGCACAGGGAAAAACGCCGGAGCCGGTGACTTCTCCTCCAGATTTTTATGATGAGCAGAAGCGGGCATTGGAAGAAATTGAGGAGTATTTACGCAAAAAGAATATTGTTCGAACGGAAAAGACTCAAAATTTTTACGACCGCCTAATGATTCATCTGCGTTATATGCTGGAGCGGACAGAAGAAGCAGAGGTCGATGAATTTGCTGAAAAATTGGGAGCGGATTTAAAAAAGGATTATCCAGAAGCCTACAGTGTGGCAGAAGGAATGTATCAAATCTTAAACGAAACAAACGGCTTAAAGTTAAATGCCAGTGAACAGGTTTACTTTACGATTCATATTCAACGATTACTTTAGATGGAGGATAAGAGCATGAAAAAATTACCAGAACATTTTATTTTTGGCGGGGCAACCGCTGCGTATCAGTGTGAGGGAGCTACAAAAGAAGGCGGCAAGGGTGCTGTCGCGTGGGATGAATTCTTGGAAGAGCAAGGCCGCTTCAGTCCTGATCCTGCCAGTGATTTTTATCATCAATACCCAGTAGATATTGCTCTATGTGAAAAATTCGGTGTGAATGGATTGCGATTATCGATTGCGTGGAGCCGTATTTTTCCTGAAGGAGTGGGAGAGCCGAATCCAGAGGGAATTGCTTATTACCATGACATATTTAAACAATGCAAAGAGCACCATGTGATCCCGTTCGTAACCTTGCATCACTTTGACACACCGAAGGCCCTATTTGATCAAAACGATTTTCTGAATCGTGACAACATCGATGCGTTCGTGAAATACGCGCAATTCTGTTTTGAAGAATTTACCGAAGTCGAGTATTGGAGCACCTTCAATGAAATCTATCCAGTCGCGACGAATCAGTATTTATTGGGTGTTTTTCCGCCGGGGATTAAATTTGATTTTACCAAAATCATTATGTGCCTGCACAACATGATGGTGGCCCATGCGAGAACGGTCAATATTTTTAAAGAAAACGGCTATCCAGGTGAGATTGGTGTGGTTCATTCACTGGAGACGAAGTACCCAAATTCGGATTCCGAAGAGGACAAGCACGCCGCCTTTTTAGAAGATGCGTTATCGATTCGCTTTTTATTAGAAGCAACGTATCTTGGCCGCTATACAGATGAATTGTTAGCTGCTTTGGATGAGATTTGTGAAGCGCAGGGAGCAACGTATGAGTTCTTAGAAGAAGACTATCTGGAAATGGAAAAAGCTTCGCAGCGGAATGACTTTTTGGGCATCAATCATTATCACAGTCATTTCTGCAAGGCGTATCAAGGGCCGAATGAGATTTATCATAACGGTACTGGTGATAAGGGAACCTCCGTCTATCGTGTGAACGGGATCGCGGAACGTGTCTATCGCGAGGATATTCCCCGCACGGATTGGGATTGGCTGATCTATCCTCAGGGTCTGTATGATTTATTGCTGCGGATCAAGCAGGATTATCCGCATTATAAAAAAATCTATATTACGGAAAACGGCATGGGCTACAAGGATGATTTTGAAGACGGCCTCATCATGGATACGCCGCGAATCGATTATCTACGTCAATATTTAGGAGCATTGAGTGATGCGATTGAGGCTGGAGTAAATGTTGAGGGCTACTTTTTATGGTCCTTGATGGATATGTTCTCATGGACGAATGGTTATAACAAACGCTACGGATTATTCTATGTGGATTTTGACACGCAGGAGCGTTACCCGAAAGAATCAGCTTATTGGTATAAATTTGTTAGTGAAACGAAGACTATCATTTAGTTTTTTTGGTAGACATCCTGAACGATTTCTACCTAACCAGGCTAATGGAATGAGAAGGGATACATTGCTGTAGGAGGAAAAAGTTTGAAAATAAATCTATTTGAAGATACCTGAAGAACGGTACACTAAATAAGC
>OBZH01000053.1_pt1 | contig 145788 bp, 125 predicted proteins | sample 1476881 | NCBI WGS metagenome assembly OBZH01 (sample SAMEA2580230, study PRJEB22360) | human gut metagenome | biome: human gut; feature: human-associated habitat; material: faeces | place: Denmark | collected 2008/2010 | reverse complement strand
GGATTTCGGAACTGTTCTTCTGATCTGTGATTGTCGGCTCTGTTCAAGCGACTTGGTTACTTTAACATGTTTGTTTTAAGTTGTCAAGCACTTTTGGGAATTTCTTTTTTCTTTCAGAAATCTTTTTGAATTGTTTTTATCTTACAAACAATTATTCCCGACAGCTCATCTAATATAACACCGAAAAGCCACAATGTCAACAGTTAATTCCATAATTTGACAATCTTTTTATTTTCATGCCATATATGCCATAAAACAGGACTCTCTTCACTGCAAAATACTACATCATCCCCTTTAGATATTCCAACAATATCTTCGTCACAACCGAGTTCATTGTTTTTACAAATGCCAACCCAATAATTCTGGATCTCCCCGGTTCAAGAGGTCTGCTCTCTACATCATTGGCAAACGCCTTCATAACCAGCTTCTGTGAGATCGTCACTCCCAGCCCATTTTTCACAAATGCCATAATAAGCGTATCATCACGAAAACTGTAAGAAGTCTTTGGCTCCTTCCCACATCTTTCCAATAAATGCAAAATATCATTATCACATCCCGGAGTCTCTATAATGAAAGGATACTCCAACAGTTCTTCCAGTCTCACACTTTTCTTTTCTGCAAGAGGATGATTTTTCTGCATCACAGCACAGAGAGGATCCTCACATAATGGATAAAACTTCAGATTATCTGCAACGATCGAAGACAGAAATCCGCAGTCCACCTGCCCATGTATGATCCAGTCTCTGATCTCATCATAATTTCCATCAAAGATCTGCACCTCAACCTGTGGATAATTTCTGTTAAAATAATGGATCACTTCCGGCATCCACATTGCAGTTACACTGGAAAAGCTTCCTATTCTGAGTTTTCCTTCTATTTTATGATTAATATTAAAAGCAGCCTGTCTAAGTTTATCTTTCTGATTTGTCATCTCCTGTATATAAGGCATCAGCATTCTTCCATTATCCGTCAGAGTTACACCCTTTTTAGCTCTTGCAAATAACTGTACTCCCAGTTCCTCCTCAAATCCGGCCATCATTTGACTGATTCCCGATTGTGTATAGTTTAGCGCCTCTGCTGCTTTCGAAAAACTTCCAGTCTCACATACCTTCAAAAAAATTTCATATCTGTCTCTGATTTCCTTCATTTACGACCCTTACTTCTTGTCTGTTTTTATCCATTACTTTTTTTAATGTATACTAGCAAAAACATTCATTTTACTTATATGTTAACATATGTTATCGTACTTATGCAAACATAAATCATACAGGAGATTATCTATTATGGAAAGGAAATCAAATCATTTTTCAGGACAGCTCGGGTTTGTCCTTGCCGCAGCCGGCAGTGCTGTAGGAGTAGGCAATTTATGGAGATTCCCATATCTTGCAGCCAAAGATGGAGGCGGTCTGTTTTTAATCATTTATTTTATACTTGTACTTACATTTGGATTTACCCTGCTTACATCTGATATCGCAATCGGCCGCCGCACTCAGAAAAGTGCGATCGGTGCTTATGCTGAAATGAAGCCCAAGTGGAAATTCTTAGGCATTCTGACTTTTCTTGTACCTGTTCTTATTATGACTTATTACGCAGTGATCGGTGGATGGATCACCAAATATGCTGTAGTCTACCTGACAGGACAGGCAAAGGCTGCTGCAGCAGATGATTATTTTACTTCTTTTATCACATCCTCCACCTCACCTGTTATTTTTGCACTTATTTTCATGGGTGTAACTGCATTTATTGTATACAATGGTGTGCAGGATGGTATTGAAAAAGTATCCAAATGGATGATGCCAGTTCTTCTGGTACTCGTTGTCATCATCTCCATTTATTCCCTGACTCTGAAACATACAGATTCTTCCGGCCAGGTACATACCGGGATCCAGGGATTTCTTTATTACCTGACCCCAAATCTTGAGGGGCTTACTGTACAGCGATTTTTACAGATTTTACTGGATGCAATGAGTCAGCTGTTCTTCTCTCTCAGCGTGTCCATGGGAATCATGATCACCTACGGTTCTTATGTAAAACCTGATGTTGACTTAAACAAGGCTGTTAATCAGATTGAAATTTTTGACACAGGAGTGGCATTTCTTGCAGGTGCCATGATCATCCCTGCTGTATTCGTATTTTCCGGAACAGAAGGAATGGGAGCCGGTCCAAGCCTTATGTTTGTTTCTCTCCCAAAGGTCTTTGCAGCCATGGGAAAAGCAGGCATATTTGTAGGAATCCTCTTTTTCGTAACTGCTATTTTTGCAACACTGTCATCCTGCATCTCTGTGTTGGAATCCATCGTTGCAAACTGTATGGAAATCTTCCACACAGGCAGAAAAAAAACTGTTTCTGTTTTATCTGCAGTTTATCTTGCTGCTTCTGCGATCATTGCTTTGGGATACAGCATTTTCTATGTAGAAGTGGAACTGCCCAATGGCTCTACAGGACAGCTGCTTGATATTATGGATTACATCAGCAACAGTGTTATGATGCCATTTATCGCATTACTTTCCACCATCCTGATCGGATGGGTTATGACACCTGATTATGTCATTGATGAAATGGAACGAAACGGCAGCAGATTCCGCAGAAAAAAACTTTATCGAATCATGATCCGCTATGTTGCGCCGGTTATGATGTTTATCCTGTTTTTACAGTCAACAGGAGTTCTCTCATAAGCAAAAACTTAATATAACAAAAAAGGAATCTGTTTTCCTGGAAAAGTTTTGAAATAAACACCAGTAAAAACAGATTTCTTTTTTATTCAATCACTGACACTCATAAAAACAAATGAATTTATATGCCTGACCCCTGCAAAAATTCCTGCACTGCGCAAAGCGATCCCAGAATCTCTTCTGCGAGGGACTTCATCTCCTCCGTCACCTCCATCAGATCCGGCACCATGATCGGATGCATCCCTGCTGCATAAGCCGCCCTGATTCCATTATGAGAATCCTCAATCACATAACAATTCTCCGGTCTGGTCCCCAGTCGTCTGCAAGCCTCCAGAAAAATATCCGGTTCCGGCTTACTCCGTTCCACCATATCTCCCCCGATAATCTGATCAAAATATCCCAGCAGCCCGCCATCTGAAATCTCCGAACGCACCAGTGCCTCCCGGGTAGAACTGGCAAGCCCAATCTTAAATCCCCTCATCTTCAGATATTTCAAAAGCTCCTCAACCCCCGGCTTCTTTGCCAGTTTACCTCCGGAAGCATGACTGAAAAACACCTCTGCCATCTCCGCTTTATATTCCTCATACGGAAAATCTTCACCATAATGCTTCAGAAAAACCCCTTTACTCACAACACTGTTTGTTCCCAGACACTCATGACATGCCGCCTCAACTCCTGCGATTCCATGACGTTCTGCCACTTCTTTCCACGCTTGAAGCACAAGAATCTCCGAATCAAAAATCACTCCATCCATATCAAATATCACTGTATCAATTCCACTCGCCATAACTTTTGATCCTTTCCTCTTTCTCTCTGTCAGCAGACTTTCTCAGGCAAAAATATCTTTGACGACAGTCTGATCGACTTATTCAAACCATATATAAGCCAGTAGTCTGACAATCTATTTTTTCATAATATAACCAATCGCATCACGAATCTGCGACACATAAACCAAGTTGATTCCTTCCACTTTTCCAACAGAAGACCTACACACTTCCGGAAGCACAACTGTTCCAAATCCCAGTTTTTTCGCCTCCTGCACACGCTGGCCTGCCATATTCACTGCGCGGATTTCACCACTCAGACCAACCTCGCCAAATACCATCACATTATCAGGAATCACAATATCCTTCGCACTGGAAACAATCGCCAGACAGATTCCAAGGTCAATTGCCGGCTCTGTCATCTTCATTCCCCCTGCAATATTGACATAAGCATCCGATGCAGCCAGACGGAGTCCTACTTTCTTCTCAAGCACAGCCATAAGGAGATTCACTCTGTTAAAATCAGTTCCCACCGCTGTCCGCCTCGGAATACCGAAATTACTCTGGCACACAAGTGCCTGGATTTCAACCAGAATCGGCCGGGTTCCTTCCATAGAACACGCCACAACAGAACCCGACGCATCCTCCGGTCTGCCATTCAGCATATATTCCGACGGATTCTTCACCTCCTCAAGACCTGTATTACACATTTCAAAAACACCAATCTCATTCGTAGATCCAAAACGATTCTTCACCGCACGCAGGATACGATAAGAAGCATGCCGGTCGCCTTCAAAATAAAGCACCGTATCCACCATATGTTCCAGAACTCTCGGACCTGCCACATTTCCTTCTTTCGTCACATGACCTACAATAAAAATGGACACCCCCATTCCCTTTGCGATCTGCATAAGGATATTGGTAGATTCTCTCACCTGAGAGACACTTCCCGGTGCCGAACTTACATCTTCGTGAAACATAGTCTGAATGGAGTCGATCACAACCACATCCGGTTTTCTGCGCTCGATCACCTCACGTATCACTTCCAGGTTCGTCTCACATAAAAGCTGCATCTTATCCGTAAACTGCCCGATACGATTAGCTCTCAGCTTAATTTGTCTCAGAGATTCCTCGCCTGAAATATAAAGAACCGAAACCTGCTTCTCTGCCAGATTCCTGCACACCTGTAAAAGCAGCGTTGATTTTCCGATTCCCGGATCTCCTCCCACTAAAACAAGGGAGCCGGGGACGATACCGCCGCCCAGCACCCTGTCAAGTTCACCAATCTGAGTTGTCTGCCGTTCATCTTCTGACAGGCTGATGTCTTTAAGGATCACCGGTTCCTGCCTTTTTTCTGATGATTTCATTGCTCCAGAAGAGGATGGCTTCTTTGTGGAAACTGTCTCTTCCACAAAGGTGTTCCAGGACTTGCATCCCGGGCACTGCCCCATCCATTTTGCGGATTCATATCCGCACTCCTGGCAAAAATATACCGTCTTTTTATTTTTCAGCATTTTACAATCTTTACTTCTACTCTTGCAGCATTGCCAAGTTCCACGCTAAAGGAAAGTTTACCGCCCAGGTTTGTTTTCATCTTACCTGCGCTTGCCTGCTCAATAAATACTTCATATTCTGTATCCGGCTCCATCTCCACTGTGATCTGTGCATCTTCCGGTCCCTCTACATGGAAATCCATCTGAGCTTCACTCTGTGTAAGATTAAATACTGCTGTTCCCGGAACTGATTCGTAAACGAACATTCCGTTTCTCTCGAGCTTGGTAATCTCCTTAAAAGTTTTTACTTTATACATATCGCCCTGATGCTGATAGTCTGATAATTTAGACTTCTGTGCAAGCTCATAGTCACCAAAGCTGATTGCTCCATTCTCTTCCGTACGGATTAATTCTTTTACTACTGCCATTTCCTATGTCCTCCTAAGACTCTTTTGTTTGCCGCTCCACCGGTTCATCTGCCGATGCCGTACATTTTTTCACTATCTCTGTACTTTTCCGACATTTTATGTGCTTATTATATAATACATTCACTTTTTTGACCAGTATCTCACTGATTTTTTTATACTAATTTCACAATTTCTGTGAATCATGTGAGTCCTCTGCTTTAATTGTAAATATCTGTCTGCTCAGAGATTTCTACTGTTTTTTCACTTCAAATGCAATCTCGTTTTTATGAAGTTTCACCTGTACACTATCTCCACGTTTTACTCTGCCTTCCAGAATCTCGTTTGCAAGCGCATCTTCTATCTTACTCTGAATTGCACGACGCAGCGGTCTGGCACCATATTTATTATCAGAACCTTTTTCTGCAATAAAATCTTTCACAGCGTTTGTCACTGTAAGATGAATTTCCATCTGTTCTGCACATCGTTTCTCCAGTGTTTTAAGAAGCAATGTCACAATTTTCCGGATATCTTCTTTATTCAGCACATGGAACACCATGATATCGTCAATTCGGTTCAGGAACTCCGGTTTGAAAATCCGGCGCACTTCTTCCATCACACCGCCTTTCATTCGTTCATAGTCTTTCTTCTCATCATTATCAGACATGAATCCCAGACGTTTCGGTTCCATGATCGCCTGTGCCCCTGCGTTGGAAGTCATAATAATAATCGTCTGTTTGAAGTCGACTTTTCTTCCCTGTGCATCTGTAATATGACCGTCATCCAGCACCTGTAAAAGTATATTAAACACATCCGGATGTGCCTTCTCAATCTCATCAAAAAGCAATACACTGTACGGATTTCTGCGGACCTTCTCACTGAGCTGGCCGCCTTCTTCATATCCTACATATCCCGGAGGAGAACCGATCAGCTTGGAGACACTGTGTTTCTCCATATATTCGGACATATCTACACGAATCATCGCCTGTTCACTTCCAAAGACAGCTTCTGCCAGAGCCTTGGAAAGTTCTGTCTTACCAACACCTGTAGGTCCAAGGAAAAGGAAAGAACCAATGGGACGGTTCGGATCTTTAAGTCCTACTCTTCCCCGTTTCACTGCCTGCGCAACAGCTTTCACTGCCTCATCCTGTCCGATCACACGTTTATGAAGTTCTTTCTCCAGACGAGCAAGACGTTTGGTTTCTCCCTCTGTCAGTTTCTGAAGAGGAATCTTTGTCCAGTCAGAAATCGTCTCTGCAATAGCAGCTTCATCTACAACAAGTTTCTTCCTCTTATTTCTACGTTCAGTCTTAATGCGGATTTTCTCCATTTCGGCTTCCACTTCATTTTGGCGTACCTGTGCTTTTTTTGCGCGTTCAATATCTGCAGTCTTAACTGCCTGTTCTTTCTCCTCACGAAGTTCATTCAGTTCCAGTTCATATTGTTCCATTTCAGGTGCTGACTGATAACCCGCAAGCTGAACCTTTGATGCTGCTTCATCAATAATATCAATTGCCTTATCCGGAAGGAAACGGTCATTGATATATCTTTGTGACATTTTTACTGCTGCCTCAAGTGCCTCATCTTCAATCTTTACCCCATGATGTTTCTCATAATATGGACGCAGACCTTTAAGGATCTCAACAGTCTCCTCTGAAGATGGTTCTTCCACTGTCACAGGCTGGAATCTTCGTTCCAATGCTGCGTCTTTTTCAATATATTTACGGTATTCCTCCAGAGTAGTCGCGCCGATAAGCTGAATCTCACCTCTGGAAAGAGAAGGTTTCAGGATATTAGAAGCATCCAGTGCTCCCTCCGCTCCACCTGCTCCGATGATGGTATGGATTTCATCAATGAACAGCAGAATTCCCTGATGTTCTTTTACTTCCTGGATCACATTCTTAATGCGTTCCTCAAATTCACCTCTGTATTTGCTTCCCGCAACCATGCCGGAAAGATCTAACACAACAAGACGCTTATCCTTCACTGTATCCGGAACCATTCCCATAACGATGCGCTGTGCAAGTCCCTCTACAATGGCAGTCTTACCTACTCCGGGTTCCCCTGTCAGACACGGATTATTCTTCGTACGTCTGCTCAGAATCTGAATCAGTCTGGTAATTTCTTTATCACGCCCTATCACAGGATCCAGTTTTCCCTCTGCTGCAAGCTGTGTCAGGTCACGACTGTACTGATCCAGCGTAGGGGTACTGGTCACTTTTTTGTTTCCCGCATTCCTTGCGTACTGAAATTCCTCTGCAATGGTATCATTGTCAAATCCCATAGCTGTCAGGATAGCCGCAAACAACTTCTGGATATTTACTCCCATTGTAAAAAGCAGTCTGGTTGCTACGCAGTCTGTCTCTTTCAGAAGCGAAAGCAACAGGTGCTCTGTTCCGCAAAGACATTCCATACTCTCAGCATCTTCCTTCGCCTGTTCAATGATCCTTCTTGCTCTCGGGCTGTACTGGGGATCTTTTGTTTCTGCTGCCGCAGTATTGCCCTGAACCGGTGTAACCAGGCTACTGATAAGTTCCCTGAGTTTTTCTTCTTCTACGTTAAATTCCTGCAGCACTTTTCCCGCAGTGCCTTCAGGTTCTTTCAAAAGACCTGCAAGAAGATGTTCTGTTCCGATATATCCATGTCCACAGGTTTTCGCAGTTGTCTTTGCCAATTTGAGGGCATTCTCTGCCTGTCTGGTAAATTGTCTCTCCATGTCCTCTCCTATCTGTTTTCATCATATTCGTCAAAAATCTCATCAATAAGCTGATGTACTTCCTCTCTGCTTACGCTCTTGCAACATCCTTTCGCAAGCGCCACCATGAGATTCTGTTTCAGTTCTTCCAATGCTTTCCGTTTATTTACATCAATAGAAATCACTGCACCACGTCTGCGGTCGATAGTGACAAATCCCTCCTGTCGCAACAGTGAATATGCTTTATTTACTGTATGCATATTTATCCCAACTGTATCTGCAAGCTGTCTCACTGATGGCAGTGTATCTCCCTCCTGCAGTCTTGACGTAGCAATCCCCATGATGATCTGATTGGTCAGCTGGATGTAAATGGCTTCATCACTGCTGAAATCTATTTCTATCATCATACGTTTTCTTCTCCTTTTTGTGTTACACATATCCTAGCACAAACCAACATTTTTTGCAACAGAAAGACGTATTGCTGTATTATTTTTCAAAACAAAAAGGGGTGTACTGCCATGTTCTCACACAGCATGCACACCCTTTATCTTCTTTCTGTCAACTGAATTTCATCTACATGACTTGATTATTTTAAGCCAATGATCTTATTGAGCTGTTCTCTGTTCAGAACAAGGTTAAAGCCTAATGGATTAACTGCATAAGCCATTGCCTTATCGATTAACAGCTCCGGAAGTTTTGCAAACGGTACTTTCGCAATACGCAGCTTCTGACCTTTTGTAAACTTCTCAAGTTCCATAACGTCTGTAAATACAGGCTGGAGAATTTCTTCTTTTTTATTTTTGAGATACGGAATATTGATCTTCTTAGGATCTTCAGGATCTACATTCATAGCAACCAGATATTCGGATTTCTTCAGGTTTACGATCAGTTCTTCCTCAAGCTCACGAAGATTTCCATGCTGATCCTTTTCTACCGGACGGCGGAGTTCCTGCATAAAGTAAATGCCGGAAAGCTCCAGTGTAGGATTCAGAAGCGGTCTCTTAGCCGGCTCAATCTTGCTCATATCTGCCTGTTTTGCAATATCAGGAAGATCAATCTCAATCTTATCTTCACCATCTACCCATACAACTGTATTTACGCCAATTGCATAGAAAGTTCCATATAATCTGGGATAATCCTTCTTGGTAAATTTCATACCCATAAGAAGAACCTTTTCTTCCAGCATTTTTTTGCCGAATTCTTTGATTCCTTCTTCTGTGGAAAAAATCCATGCCTGGTCATTATAAGTCTCTTCGTCACATTTCACATATGGCAGTTTGGTAGCCTGTGAGTATGCAACAAATACTGTCTCTCTGTTCTGTAATTCCTTGATTGCTTCTTCTTTGCTGATTCCCATTATTTTATCCTCTCTGTCTCATTTCTTTTATGATCTTTTTCATTTCCTTATCAACACGATAAGACTCTGTGATCTTCTGTAGTGATTTCTTATATGTAAATTCATCCAGTTTGTGACCGTCCTGCAAGTATGTCAGCATCTCATCCGGAAATGCCGCAAAATATACAGATACTGCCCACGCCACTGCCATCTTTGCATAATATCCCTGCTGAGTGATACTCTCCAGACGTCTGATACTCTCTTTCAAATATTCACGCTTCACAAAATGTCCCAGAAGCATGACTGCCGCAAATCTTGCTTCGTATTCTTTATTCGAAGTAAAATACGTTTCAATAAAATCCCAGTATTCTGTCTGGTATTTATCTGCATCTTTTAATGTACTGCAAAAGCAATCGCATACTGCCCAGTTATTAATGTCCGGCACAAATTTTGCCACATATGTTAAGCGTTCTTTGCATTCCATCTTTGCATAAGCACTCACCAATCCGCGAAGCATCGTTTCTTCATACCACTGGTCATCCGCCTGTTCAAACCATTCCTGCCAGTCCATACCAGAAAGCTGCTTTGCAAATTTTCGCAACACCGGAAGTCTGATTCCCATAACATTATCCACACCCGGCAGAAGATTGCTGTGAAAATCCCGATAACCGGTATCTTCATTCTCCTGCAGAAACTGGCGCACCATATGTGTCGTCACCTGAATCTCTTTCTGACTTTTCCTGTTCATAATATTTCTCCCATTACTGTGCATATGCTGAACAGTAACTTTCTCCTTGCTGTTTCTGCTACGTTACAATTCATCTCAATCTGTAACTTTGCTTTACAGCACTTTTCTATTTTATAACAGATTGCATGAAAAGTAAAGGAAATCGCTCGTATTATTTATGCAAAATAATTTATGTGGATTCTATCGTTCTTTCAAAAAATATTACATCGAGATCATTTTGGACAGAAGAAGTATCTGCCAACCATAAAACAGGAGACAAGAATGGGACTTTTATCCCAGCTTTGTCTCCTGTTTATTTTTAAACATCAATATTTTTTATGCTTCATCAATTGCTTTTCCAATATCATGGCGCATATATTTATTTGCGAATGTAATCCACTCTGTAGCTTCATATGCATTCTTTCTTGCTTCTTTTAAATCTTTGCCTGTCGCAGTAATTCCCAGAACACGGCCACCATTAGTAACAATCTGACCGTCTTTCAGTTTGGTTCCTGCGTGGAAGCAGTAATATCCGTCTTTGCCTTTGAAATTTTCAAAGCCGTACATTGGGATACCTTTTTCATATTTTACAGGATATCCATCACTTGCAAGTACTACGCACACTGCTGCATTATCCTCGAACTGAAGGTCTACCTGGTCCAGTGTTCCATTTACGCAAGCTTCCATTACTTCAATGATATCATTCTTCATACGTGGCAGGACTACCTGTGCTTCCGGATCTCCGAAGCGTGCATTATATTCCAATACCTTCGGGCCATCTGCGGTAAGCATAAGACCAAAGAAAATGATTCCCTTAAATGGGCGTCCTTCTGCAGCCATTGCATCTACTGTCGGCTGATATACATATTTCCTGCAGAATTCATCTACCTCTTCTGTGTAGAACGGACTTGGGGAGAAAGTTCCCATTCCGCCAGTATTCAATCCCTGATCACCGTCCTGAGCACGTTTGTGATCCTGTGCGGATGTCATTGTACGGATAGTTTTTCCATCTACAAATGATAACACAGAGACTTCACGTCCTGTCATAAATTCTTCGATGACCATGGTATTTCCGGCATTTCCAAATTTCTTATCTTCCATGATCTCTTTTACGCCATCTTCTGCCTCTTTCAGATCCTGACAGATCAGTACTCCCTTGCCGAGTGCAAGACCATCAGCCTTCAGGACAATTGGAAATCTGGCTTCTGTGCGGAGATATTCCAGTGCTTTCTCAGGATCATCAAAATTCTCATATGCCGCTGTGGGAATATTGTATTTTTTCATCAAATCTTTTGAGAACGCTTTGGAGCCTTCAAGGATAGCTGCATTCTTTCTCGGGCCAAAGACTTTCAGACCACGTGCTTCAAATACATCTACCACACCGCCAACCAGAGGATCATCCATACCGATAATGGTAAGATCGATTGCTTTCTCCTGAGCAAAATCAGCAAGTTTCTCAAACTCCATAGCACCGATATCTACACATTCTGCAAGTTCTGCAATCCCTGCATTTCCAGGTGCACAATAAATTTTATCCACTTTCGGACTCTTTGAAACACTCCATGCAATGGCATGTTCTCTTCCACCGCTGCCTACGATCAAGACTTTCATTTTATTTTTGCTCCTTTATCTACTCTTCTGTATCAAATTCCTCTGTTTCTACTCTTCCATCCACCACTTTCACTTTGTCATTGGCAATAAGATTGATAGCTTTCGGAAGAATCTTCCACTCCGCTTTCTCCATAACACGTCTCTGAAGAACTTCCGGGGTATCATCAGATTTAATCTTTACGGCCTTCTGAAGAATGATCGGACCTGTATCTGTACCTGTGTCAACAAAATGTACGGTCGCACCTGTCACACGTACGCCTCTTTCCAGAGCTTTCTCATGTACATGCAATCCATAATAGCCCACTCCACAGAAAGACGGAATCAGTGACGGGTGGATATTGATGATCTTATTTGGATACGCTTCCACGATCATTGGAGGAATAGCCACAAGAAATCCCGCCAGAACGATAAGCTCTACGCCACTTTCTTTCAGCTTCGCAAGAAGTGCCCTGTGAAATTCTTCTCTGTTCTCAAACTGTTTTGGGGAAATACATACAGCTTCTATGTTGTGATTCTTTGCTCTCTCCAGCGCATAAGCCTTCGGATTATTGCTGATAACCAGAGAAACTTCTGCATTTGTAATCTTTCCACAGTCAATGGCATCCAGGATAGCCTGCAGATTCGTGCCGCCTCCTGAAACCAGTACACCGACTTTTAACATAAAGTCACTCCCTTTTCACCATCTTCGATACGTCCTACTACGTACGGAGTGTCACCTGCTGCTTTGATCGCTTCCATTGTTTTGTCCACATCTGCTGCATCTACAGCAAGGATCATTCCAAGTCCCATGTTATAAGTATTGTACATCATCTGTTCATCAATATTGCCTTTTTCAGCAAGAAGTTTGAAGATTGGAAGTACCGGATAGCTGTTCTTTTCCACAACTGCACGTGTTCCCTCTTTAAGCATACGCGGAATATTTTCATAAAAACCGCCGCCTGTGATATGACTGCATGCGTGCACACGAACTCCGGCATTTTTAATGCTCTTTAATGCTTTTACATAGATTCTGGTTGGTGCCAGAAGTGCTTCACCAAGTGTTGTTCCAAGTTCTTCATAATAAGTATCAAGAGATTCCTTTGTCATATCAAAAACTTTACGGACAAGAGAAAATCCGTTACTGTGAACACCTGTGGATGCCATACCGATCAAAACATCTCCTGCTTTCAGTTCTTCACCTGTGATCATCTCTTTTTTATCGCAGACACCTACTGCGAAACCAGCCAGGTCATATTCGTCTTCCGGCATCAGTCCCGGATGCTCTGCTGTCTCACCGCCGATCAGAGCTGCATCTGACTGCACACAGCCTTCTGCAACGCCGCCTACGATAGCTGCGATCTTTTCCGGATAATTCTTACCACATGCAATATAATCAAGGAAGAATAATGGTTCTCCGCCTGCACATGCAATATCATTGACACACATGGCAACTGCATCAATGCCAATGGTGTCATGCTTGTCCATGACCATAGCAAGTTTTACTTTAGTTCCACATCCGTCTGTACCTGATAATAATACCGGTTCTTCCATTTCTTTGATCTTAGCAAGAGAAAAGGCACCGGAAAATCCTCCCAGTCCTCCCAGCACTTCTTCACGCATGGTTCTCTTTACATGCTCTTTCATCAGCTCTACTGATTTATATCCTGCTTCAATATCTACTCCAGCGGTCTTGTAATCCATGATAATCCTCCGTTTTTACCCCTGATCCTGTTTATGGACCTGAGTTATCTTAGTAATTTTTATATCCGACTTCCTGTAATCTTGCGTCTTTTGCTTCCACCTGTTCTTTTAATTCCTGGCTGTAAGCCTTTAATTTTGCAAGAAGTTCCTCATCTGATGTTGCAAGTATCTTAGCTGCCAGAAGTCCTGCGTTTGCGCCTCCGTTGATAGCGACTGTTGCAACCGGGATTCCTGACGGCATCTGTACGATAGAATAAAGGGAATCTCTTCCTCCCAGAGAAGTGGTGTGCATAGGAATTCCGATAACCGGCATCGGGAAGATTGCTGCGCACATTCCCGGCAGATGAGCTGCCATTCCTGCACCTGCAATGATTACTTTAAAGCCTTTTTCCTCTGCTGTTTTTGCATATTCAAAAAAGACATCCGGTTCCCTGTGTGCGGAAATGATCTTTATCTCGTAATCAATTCCCAGTTTCTCCAGAATGTCTGCTGCTTTGCTCATGATCGGCATATCTGAGTCGCTGCCCATCACAATTCCTACTTTTGCCATGATTATTCTCCTTTTCTTCTCAAGTATTCTCAGACAGACCAGATTTTATCTGTCCGGGACTTTGTTTTTATTTTATTGATAAAAAAAGTACGGTCAGAAAAGATTTTATCAAAACCCTCTCTAACCGTAGATTCTACTAAGATTCCCTTTTTCTGTCAATAAAATTAATGCAAAGAAATATTTTAACGAACTAATAAATTTTTTTGTATTCCGAACTTAACAGGAAAATGCCTTTATTCCCCAAACGGCTCGTTCAGAGCTTCCGTACCCGGAAGGACAAATCTTCCATCTTCAATAATAGAGATCATATCCCCCTCATCATCAATCGTACGGATGCTTCCCAGTTCGTCATATGGAATCGTAATATCTGTGTGACATCCATAATAAGCAAGGCTGACGTCTTCTTTTCGCATCTCGGAAATCTCATTGTCCCTTGCGATAATCTCTTTACCATCCGGATTATAGACCGGAGTATCTTCTGACCAGCTGTAACAGGTATCACCAACTGCAAAATGCGGTCCCATTTTCTCCGCAATCAGAATCGGAAGTTTGTCTGCGATATTATATTTCTGCGCTGCCACATAAGCTGTTGTATTAGTTCCGATCGCAAATTCTCCCATTGCAAGTTTCGGATGATGGAACAGAATATTATCTTCAATATATTTACGGTTCTCTTCCTCTGTCTCAAAATTAGAACAGCTGTAATCGATCACCTGTCCGCAGTCAAACACAAGCTTCAGGTCACAAAACTGCAGTCCGTTAAGATATACTTTTGAAACATGAAGCATTCCGCCTGTTCCTGCAAGCACCGGTGAAGTAAATACTTCACCCAGAGGAATATTTACATCTGCCACACAGTTCTCAAAATTTGTCTGTGTTTTCGCATCTGTTAATGTATGAAGATGAATGAGCAGATCTGTCTCATTCTCTCCCTTTCCCTTGATTTCCACCCATTCACAGGTATCAAGAGTATCTATGATCGTCTGCTGGATCTTCTGATATTTCTTATAATCCAATGTATTGATCTTTACGATCTCGCGGAAAATTTCCGGAAAATCCTCTCCGATCTCAGGTATCGGATAAGCAATGATCGTAAAACTTCTTTCCTCACCTTTGATATAACGATTTGTGATTTGACCGGATTCATTGTCCAGTTCCAGCTGAAGCTTCTGCTGTGCTTCTGTAAACGCCCAGCTTTCCGGTTTACTTACCGGTGAAAACGGCTTCTCTCCAAATGTCTCGATCACAGCCGGTCCGCCATGTACATCTGCCAGATCTGCATATTCATCATAAGAAGTCTGCATGGCACGAAGTTTACGCTTTACAAAATCCGGATCCAGAAACAGCGCACTGTCCTGTCTGTGATCATAATCAAACTGCGGATTTGCAATTCCTCCTGTAAATCCATTTCTGAACTGATTCCGTCTGTTCACCGCATGAAGTGCATGGCGGTAAATAACCGTCTGCAGCCCCATCTCCCGGAACTGAAGAACAGCCGCTTTTACCATACGCTCAAAGCCAAGATGATAACGTATATTAACCGTTTTCTTCTTTGTAATATCTTTTCTTCCTGTGATGAATCCCATCCGATAGCCTTCTGTATAAGTACGTGCCATCTCATCAATTTCCCTCTGGGAAAGTGAATTCATAAATTCTGCTGTTTTCAGTTCATTTTCCGATACATATTCGCCGGACTGATACAGATAACTCAGATCGCTCAGATCAGAATCCATGATCATTTCAACCACAAAATTATTCTCAGGATCAATCGCCTCTCTGATCCGATTTTCCACCATATCCTGGCAGTAGTCATTCACATAGGAAACGAGAATTTCTTTCACCTGTTTCTCAGCAGGAATTTCTTCCTGCGTAAATGCAGAATAGATTTCCAGAAACAATTCAAGTACAACCGTAAGATCCCATGCTTTTTTTTCAAACGCATAAGCAATCGTGCCATGAAGTTCTGTATAAAGAAAGGTAAATACTTTTCCGTATTCTCCCAGCATTTTCTGTGCATATGCAGGATTTCCATAAGAATTTTCATAATTTTCGGGCAGAATATCCTGATATAATTCATGATTCTGTTCCTGAAGTTCTTCAAGATTTTTCCCCGCAATTCCATGGTCCATCACATGAATCACCTGCTGTAAAAACATTGCTTCTTTTGTAAAAAAATCGCAGTACGGTTCTTCTGCCATTTTCTCGTCCGGTATCTGAGCGATTCTTTCTTTCGCCAATTCATACCGTTCCATAACCCATTCGTCCAAACTATATTTCTCCTTTTTCTATCAGACTTCCCTGTTAATCAGCCGGAAATTCCCATCAGAAAGATTCCCAGCCATCCGATCATTATGATTCCGTTTGCAATAGAGCCGATCATACCTGCTTTGTGTGTCCGGTTTTCTTCTGAAAAGCTTTTCAGTCCCATCGCAAATCCATATACAGACAGAAGCATTGCGCAAAGACTGATCCCACCTACAATATATCCGTATTGTCCCTGCAAAAAAAATGCCAGCAAAACTGCAGTCACAAATAAAACCAGTGAAACAGCCGCCAGCACTGCTGACAGTTTTCCCTGCTGTGCCTCTCTTTTCTTTGCAAACGCATATCTATATCTTTTTGCCATAAATTTTTCTCCTCAGGTGATCGCAGATAAAAAAAAGCAGATATCCAAGAGCCGCCCCTGCTGTATTCAATATCATATCATCTACGTCAAAGCACCCAACCTTTGTAATAAGCTGGATGACCTCTACCGTAACACTAAGCCCAAATCCTGCCAGTACGATCAGCCATCCGCTTCTCATTTTGTCCAGAATAACCGGCAGTATAAATCCAAATGGAAGAAAACCAATTACATTTCCAAAAAGATTTGTAACTACTGCCATAAGTCCAAGCTGTTTTCTGTATACCCAGAAACGCCTTATCTCAACAAACGGTATCAGATTATATCTGTACTGTCTTTCTTCCATTGCTGCTCTTCCGTATTCTTCTGAAAAGAACAGAAAATAAATCAGTGCCAGAACATACAGGATAAACAAAATGGTTCCCAGTGTCCGTATGATATGCTTCGTTTCTTTTTTCAATGTTTTCTCCTGTTTCTGAAGCCTTTTATATCAATATCTCTGATTTCTTTTTCAGCAGTCTTGCACCGTTTACGATCATCATGATCCCTGTTACGATTCCCGTTGCCAGTACAATGATCCCGACTGTCAGACTGCAGGCTCCTGTGGAAGACATGGTTTTATAAATTTTTTCGTTCATAATCGTCCTCATCAGTATCATGATCTGCTTTCGCAGATCATGATATCTTATTTATAAATCGCTGTTACCTGTATTTGCTTATTTTGCACCGTACTGCTCATAATATGCGTCGATTGCGGCTTTCAATGTATCGTCAATGATTACTTTTCCTTTATATTCTTTATTATAAAGATGTTCAATGACCTCTTTCATTGTAACAATCGCATTTGTTTCAAACCCATAAAGGTCATGGACTTCGTCAAGGGCACACTTCACGCCGCCTTTTCCGACTTCCATGCGGTCCAGAGAAACCATAAGACCGACGATTTCCACATCAGCCGCACCTTTTACCTTCGGTACTGTCTCTTCCATGGATTTACCGGATGTTGTTACATCTTCGATCATCACTACACGATCGCCGTCTTTTAATTTACTTCCGAGGAAGCTTCCCTTATCTGCACCATGGTCTTTTTCTTCCTTACGGTCTGAACAGTAGCGGATTTCTTTTCCATATAATTCGCTGAATGCAATTGCAGTTACAACACTTAACGGGATTCCCTTATATGCAGGTCCGAAAAGCACATCGAAATCATCGCCATATTTATCATGAATAGCATGTGCGTAGTACTCACCCAGTTTCTTTAACTGAGAACCTGTCACATATCCGCCTGCATTCATAAAAAACGGGGACTTTCTTCCGCTTTTAAGGGTGAATTCTCCGAATTTCAGAACTTCACTGTCTACCATAAATTCAATAAATTCCTGTTTATACTGTTCCATCTTATGTTATGCCTCCTGTATCTGTTTTATTTTACAATACCAACCATCTCTTTTACGGAATTGAATCCATTCTTCTTCATGTACGCTTCAATTCCATCGATCACATCCAGTGTCACTGCCGGATTGTGGAAATTTGCAGTACCCACAGATACTGCGCTGGCTCCTGCAAGAATAAACTCAATTGCATCCTCTGCGCAGGAAATTCCGCCCATTCCGATGATCGGGATATTGACTGCCTGTGCAACCTGATAAACCATACGGACAGCAATCGGTTTCACGATCGGTCCGGAAACACCACCGGTTTTATTTGCAAGCGCAAAAGTCTTCCTGTTGATATCAATCTTCATTCCTGTCAGTGTATTGATCAGGGATACCGCATCTGCACCGCCTGCTTCCGCACCTTTTGCAATCTCTGTGATATCTGTGACATTCGGTGTTAACTTCATGATCACAGGCTGTTTTGCAATCTTTTTGATCTGAGCGGTAAGTTCCTCTACATGATGTGCATCCTGACCAAATGCAAGGAATCCTGCGTTTACATTCGGGCAGGAAATATTAATCTCCATCATATCAATTGGCTGATCTGCCAAACGTTCCACCACTGCCAGATATTCTTCCGGCGCATGACCGCATACATTTACAATGATCTTTGTATCATACTGTTTCAAAAAAGGAATATCCCTCTCACAGAAAAGATCGATACCAGGATTCTGCAGACCTATCGCATTCATCATGCCTCCGTAAACTTCAGCCACACGCGGAGTCGGATTTCCGGCCCACGGGACATTGGCTACGCCCTTGGTTGTCACTGCTCCCAGCTTATTAATATCTACATAATCAGCAAATTCTGCTCCTGAACCAAAGGTTCCGGATGCCACTGTTACCGGATTTTTCCACTCTACGCCGGCAATATTTACACTCATATCCATCAGATTTCCACCTCCGTAGAAAGAAATACCGGGCCATCCTTGCAGATTCTCTTATTATTCACATTGCTATGTGCATCTTTTTCTCTGGATTTGCACACACAGGCAAGGCAGGCACCGATTCCGCATGCCATACGTTCCTCCAGGGAAATATAACATTCAATCCCATTTTCTTCGGCATATTTCTTGATTGCACGAAGCATCGGAGTTGGTCCGCAGGCATAGATCATGTCCGCTTCCAGAGCATTCTCTCTGATAGCATCCATAACATTGCCCTTTGTTCCCACACTGCCATCCTCTGTGGCAATATAAAGTGTTCCCGCCGCCTCAAATTCCTCTCTGAGGAACGTATGACAGTCCCTGTATCCTGCAATGATCTGTTTTTTCTCACATTTCATCTGCTTTGCAAGTTCCAGGATCGGAGGAACACCGATTCCACCACCCATAAGGAAAACTTTTTTCCCCTCAGCCTTCTCTACAGGAAAACCATTTCCCAGAGGTCCCAGTACCGGAATGGTATCTCCGGCTTTCATCTGTGAAAATTCATCGGTTCCGGTTCCCTGTCCGGTCACTCTGTAAACCAGATGAAGACGGCCATTTTCTTTGTCAATCTCACAAAGACTGATCGGTCTGGGAAGAATTTTGGATTTATCATTTGTATAAAGAGATACAAACTGTCCCGGTTTCGCATCTGCTGCGATTCTGTCAGTCTGGATCCACATACTGTAAATGCCTGCACCAATGCTCTTCTGACTTACAACAGTGCAGATTTCTCTTGTCTTTTCGCTCATTTCATGCCTCCTAGCGATTGTTTAAAGCAGTACTGATGTCTTCGATCATATCTTTTACCGCCTGGCGGGATGCATCTGCATAATTTAATTCACCAAAGGAAGCATATTTTTCCTGTTTGTAAGCTGCAATGATTCCTCTGGAAGAGTTGACGATCGCACCAAGTCCGTCTTCATTAAAGAAATGAACAAGATCGGCACCTTTTCCGCCCTGTGCACCATATCCCGGTACCAGGATGAAGGTTTTCGGCATGATCTTACGGAGAGTTTTTCCCATTTCCGGATAGGTTGCACCTACTACAGCACCTACATAGCTGTATTCATTTCCCATATGTGATTCTCCCCACTGGGCAACCTTCTCTCCAACCCACTCATAAAGCGGACGTCCGTCAATGATTCTGTCCTGAAACTCTCCACTGGACGGATTGGATGTTTTTACGAGTACAAAAAGCCCTTTGTTCTCTTCTTTACATACATCGATAAACGGGTTGACACTGTCAGATCCCATATATGGATTGATTGTCGCAAAATCTTCGTCAAAACCTGCGATTCTGTTACTTCCCACCTGAACTTTACCCAGATGTCCGACTGCATATGCAGCAGATGTGGAACCAATGTCACCTCGTTTGATATCTCCAATAACTACCAGGCCTTTTTCTTTGCAATAATCAATGGTGTTCTTATATGCCATTAAGCCCGGAATACCAAACTGCTCATACATTGCGATCTGTGGTTTCACTGCAGGGATCAAATCGCTGATCGCATCAACGATTCCTTTATTATACTGCCAGATAGCTTCTGCTGCTCCCTCTAATGTTTCCCCCAGTTCAGAAAAAGCTTTCTTCTGAATATGCTGCGGGATATAGTTGAGCATCGGATCCAGTCCTACTACGATAGGAGCGTTTGTTTTTTTAATGTTTTCAATAAGTTTGTTGATCATGAGTCTTTCCTCCTGAATATTGATATGGTATTTTTATGCATTCTGGTATACAACTTTTCCATCACAGATTGTATAGAGAATTTTTCCCTTTACTTTCCATCCGTCAAATGGTGTGTTGCGTCCTTTGGAAGCAAATTCATTTTTATCTATTTTATATTCGTGATCAATGTCTGCAATGACAATGTCTGCCGGATGTCCCTTCTGAAGTGTACCTCTGTCACTTCCCAGAATCTGTGCCGGGTTCCAGCTCATTTTCTCAATAAGCTGTGAGATTGTAAGAATTCCAGTTTCTACAAGTGCAGTATAAGACAATGCAAAGCTTGTCTCAATTCCCACAATGCCAAAAGCCGCATTCCGGATAGAGCCTGTCTTCTCCGGCACTGCATGAGGTGCATGATCTGTACTGATCACTTTAAAGGAACCATCCTTCAGTCCTCGGATCAGTGCATCTACATCTTTCTTCGTACGAAGAGGAGGGTTCATCTTATAGTTTGGATCATCACATTTAATATCATCGGAAGTGAGGATAAAATGATGCGGGCAAACCTCTGCTGTGATATTGTCCAATCCCTCTTCCTTCACAATCTCCATCATCTTCGCAACACCTTCTGTGGAACAATGGCACAGATGCAGTCTTGCCCCTGTCTCTCTGGCAAGAAGAATATCTCTCGCTGCGATCACATCCTCAACTGCATTGCAGATACCTGGCAGACCAAGTCTCCGCGCATTCTCATCCTCATTCATACATCCATCACCGCGCAGATCAATATCCTCACAGTGAGCAAAAATCGGAACATTGAATTTCTCTGCCACTTCCATAGCTTCTTTGCAAAGTCTGGTATTCATAACAGATTTGCCGTCTTCAGATAATGCCGGGATTCCCGCTTTTACCATTCCTTCGATATCAGAAAGTTCCTGTCCCTTCTCCCCCTGCGTAATGGCACCTGCTTGGAGCACATGAATGCCGGCAAGCTGTTTTGCCTTATTATGCACATAATTTACACGATCCGGACTGTCAATTACCGGTGTTGTATTCGGCATTGCAACAACCGTTGTCACACCACCTCTTGCAGCAGCCCGGGAACCTGTCTCTATATCCTCTTTCTGTGTCTGTCCCGGATCTCTGAAATGAACGTGAAGATCGATCAGTCCCGGCATTACCAGACATCCCTTCGCATCTATTACTTTGTCGCTTTTATCTTTTATTTTAAGTTTCTCACCGATCTCGGTGATCACGCCATCTTCCAGATAAATATCGCCTTTTTTATCAGTGTCAGTAGCCGCATCTACGATACGTCCTCCCTGAATCAGAATACCCATGCAATTCTCTCCCTTCGTTGTCGTTTGACAATAACTTTCTGATATACATAATACACGAAACTTCTTCTTTTATAAAGCCTTTTTTTACTGATGTGCAGTCTTTTTTGCTTGACAATTCAAAATGCGGGAGATATAATCAGTTCATATCTGGATTATTTAATGTATAGTCACTGGTTTTTAGAGATTATATAACAGTATATAATCTGTAAAATCTGGTGATTTTTTTATTTGCCAGAAACTATATAATTTTTTTATTTTTTATGGAGGTAACAACATGAACAAGGGAACTGTAAAATGGTTCAACGCAGAAAAAGGTTACGGATTTATCACTGGTGAAGACGGTGCAGACGTATTTGTACATTTCTCCGCTATCAATGGTGAAGGATTCAAATCCCTTGAAGAAGGACAGGCTGTAACATACGACTTAACAGAAGGTGCTCGTGGTATGCAGGCTGCAAACGTTACAAAATTATAATTTATAATTTTTGTTAACGCGAGAGGATTGAATTCCGCACTTTTCTATACGGATTAAACCTCAAAAAAATCCCCGGATTATCCGGGGATTTTTTATTGCTTTTCTTCTGTGAATCCATCAGAGATTCAATTTCTATTTAGCATCTGCGCTGTCTGCATCCGTTGTTGAATCTGCTGTTTCTGCAGCTTTATCGTCTGCTACATTTGTATCATCTGCTTCTTCAGATTTATCTGCGGTTTCCGTTTCAGAATCATCTGCGGTTGTGTCTGCTGCATCAGCATCTTCACTGTCTGTATCAGTGGAAGCTGTTGTATCTTCTTCCTCCGCTGTATCTGCATCAGTGCTGTCTGTACCATCGGATGCATCTGTTGACAGATTCGAAATGTAATTGTCAAGTGCAGTAGTATCCATTACTGTATTCTGAACCACATTCTCTTTGGCTCCTGTCACTTTTACATATGCAGAATAACCAATCCATGCAACAATCACAACACAAATGAATGCCCAGGCAAACATTTCCAGTCCAAAAAGTACTTTTTCTTTTCTGTCTGTTTTGTTATGCAGTCCTTTTCTGGCCTTATAAGCATCGACTTTCTTCTGGCTCATGATAGATCTCCTTTGCATCAATATTTCGTATTTTTTGATTATAGCACACTTTACTGCAAAAGAAAACAATTAGTTTATACTGCAACGATCACTCCGCCGTCATTTGCATACATAGAACTTACACCCGCTGTATCAAGGACTACGATCTTTGCAAGTTTCATTCTCTCTTCAAAAGCCTCTTTGAGCACCTGTGCTCTTGCCGGACAATTGCAGTGACTGATGGCAAGAACCTTCTCTGCACTGTCCGGAGTTTTCTCGATTACCTGCTCTACAAGCTTGATCAGAGCACGATTCATGCCTCTTGCCTGATCCAGCTGGCAGATATTTCCATCATCCGTAGAACCCATGACCGGTTTGATTTTCAATGCACTGGCCACTAACGCTTTCACTTTGCTCAGACGGCCGTTCTTTCTCAAAGTATCAAGATTCTCAAGTATAAAAAATGTATGCTGTCCTTCAATATAATGTTCCACAGTTGAAACAACTTCTTCAAAACTCATCCCTGCTTCTTCGCATTCCTGTATCTTCATTCCGATCAGGCTTTCCCCGATGGATGCGGAACGTGAATTAAACACATGTATTTTTTTATCCGGATGGTCTTCCATAATAAGATCTCTGCCAAGTAACGCACTGTTATAGGAACCACTCAGCTCAGAAGACAAAGTCACTGCATAAATATGCTCAGCCTCGCAGTCATATGCTCTCATATATCTCTCAGGTGACGGGCAGGCTGATTTCGGACATTCCGGGCAGGCTGCCACTTTATTAATAAACTCTGCCTGATCAAATGTTTCATCATCTATGATCTGTTCAGCTCCTACCATCAGAGTCAGTGGAATGGATTCAAAACATTCATCTTTCTTCCATTCGTCCAAAAGTTCTCCACAACTATCTATGATAATCTTATATCTCAATTATATCGTCCTCTTTTCCATTATATGTAGTATTCAATACCAGATATATCTTATCACACCGCTTTACGTTTGAAAAGACTTTTTAATAAAAACACTGTTCTTTTTTTCAAAAGTGCTTTATAATAAAAAGACGCTTCCCGCAAAGTGCAGGAAGCGCTGCCTGATCCACAAAATATGTTCAGAAATATGCAGCAATCCAGAAGTCTTTTTTTAATTCTGAACAGCTGTAAATCATGTTATCAGAGAGGTGTTGTATGCTTGCTTTAAAAATTACTGATGTAAAAGATTTTATGAATAAACTCCTGATCGGTGAGGTATTTGACCGTTTTTCTCTTGTCGAGGCATCTGTGACAACCTTCAACACTTTTACCATAAACGGAAAACTTCATTACGATTTCTTTGATACTGACACAAAGGCTGCTTTTGAGGAGAATTCCACAGAATATTCCCTCTGGCATGATGTAAAACCTTATTGTTTTTCTATCATACGCGGCAGACGCACACCTTTGAATTTCAGGATTGTATTTGAACTTTCTCATGATCAGACACAGTCGTTGTTAAAAAATGAACAGCATATTGCAGATATTCCTGTGCAAAGCTTTTATCTGAATATCCGGTACAAGAACCAGTCCCTTTTATGTACAACAGGTGTTTCTTATACTTCATTCAGTCCGGATAAACGTCTGGAACATCTCTGGGATGATTCCATGACTGTTTTTCTCTCCAGTCATCACATTCCCTGTGAGAAATTATGAGTAGATTCTGTTATCAGTCTTTATCCGAATAACGCAGATAATAGACCAGAATATCTATAAACTCACTGTTCGTCGGTTTATCTGCCATTGTACACCCTGCCATTTCTTCCAGTGTATCCTTATGATTCATCCAACATAAGTTTACCAGTGTTCTTATGTTGTGTTCTACATTAGACGGCGTTGATTTATATTTTCTTGCAATGACCGGATAAATATCTTTGGTGACTTTTACCGGTCGCTCATAAATTTTCTGTGCCATTTCTACTGCATCCACAACATAATAATATCCTTTATACTTTGATGTTGCACCCAATTTTCTAATAACTCCATAAACTGCACTCATACATCGTTCCTCCTGTAACTTCCATAATCTGTGTTTTTACAGATTTGGATATCTCATTTATTTACACACATTTCTCTATAAGTAAATGAAAGTCACGATATTGGCTGCCCGGAAGCACCATTGCAGTCACTATTCTCTGTAACCCGTTATATCTTCTGCAGATTCGGCATATTCATTAAAATATCGGCAACTTAATAATAGGAATTCATAAGACATTTGTCAATACCAATGTAATTGTTTTCCACAAAAATAGGGAGCGCAAGTTACTCTCCGCTCCCTATTCGATATTCTGACAGGCGTATCTGTCCTCTCATTGATCTGCCGGCAAATTGCCTGCTTTCTATCTTATTTTGCAACCATCAGCAAAATTTCATTGCTTCTCTGAACAAATCTGGTCATTTCGTCCGGTGAAAGCTGTTTATGGCTCATCATCGCAAGGTCATACAACTGTTCACAGATAAGCGGAGCCTTGTCAGATTCCTGATTCTCTGCCAGATATTTAACCAATGGATGATTCGCATTCAGAACCAGTGTTTCCTGTCCGCCAAACATATTCGGATCCATTCCATACATATTATACATCTTCATCATATCCTGCATACGGCGGCTCTCTTCGGAAAGAGTCATCATTGCTGATACATTTTCATTTTTCAGATTCTCAACATGTACTTCCAGTTTATCTTTATTAAGGCTCTTGCGGAAAAGTTCTGTCAGTGCTTTGACAGTTTCTTCATCGGCAGTACCCTCACCCTTCATTTCTTCGGTCAGATCCGCATCAATACGCTTAAACTGTACTTCCTGATGTTTCTGCTCAAGACTGGAAATAAATGCACTGTCAATATTATGCTTCAGGATAACGGCATCTTTTCCTGCTTCCTTAAACATATTGATATACTGACTCTGCTGAACTTCATCAGTTACATAGAAAATTACTGTCTTCTCAGGTTCTTTCGCTTCCGCATTGTCTTTGTTTTCAGACTCTGCTGCATCTTCTTTCTTTTCTTCTGTCTGAGCCTCAGTTTCTTCTGTTTCTTTTTTATTCTCTTCAATGCAGTCCTTTAATGTGAGATATTTGCCATCAAGATTCTTAAAGAGTACATAATCTCCCATTTTCTCTGCAAACTTAGCATCTTTAATACAGCCATATTTAATAAACGGGCTGATATCATCCCAGTATTTCTCATAAGATTCTCTGTCAGTCTTGCACATTCCGGTAAGCTTATCTGCCACTTTTTTGGAAATGTATTCAGAAATCTTCTGTACAAATCCGTCATTCTGCAATGCGCTTCGTGACACGTTCAATGGAAGATCCGAACAATCGATCACACCTTTCAGAAGAAGCAGGAATTCAGGAATTACTTCCTTGATATTATCTGCGATAAATACCTGATTGTTATAGAGTTTGATCGTTCCTTCAATGGAATCATACTCTGTATTGATCTTCGGGAAGTACAGGATACCTTTTAAATTAAACGGATAATCCATATTCAGATGTATCCAGAATAACGGTTCCTTATAATCCATAAATACCTTGCGGTAAAATTCCTTGTATTCATCATCTGTACATTCATTCGGATGCTTCATCCAGAGAGGATTAATATCACTGATGGAAACCGGACGTTTATTGATCTTTACTTTATCCTTTGCAGGAGAAATTTCAACAACTTCCTTTTCACCTTTATCATTTTCTTTTTCTTCTGTCTTTGCTTCCTCATGAATATGTTCAACAACTACATCATCGTCTCTTAACTCAGATTCATCAATTGTCTCATATTCCTGAGGTGCATTTGCTTTGGAAAGGTAAATATGAACCGGCATGAAGGAACAGTATTTCTCAAGAATCTCACGCATACGGTATTCATTTGCAAATTCCAGGCAGTCTTCATTCAGGAACAGGGTGATTTCTGTACCAATCGTATTCTTGTTGCCTTCCTGGATATCATATTCTGTTCCGCCATCGCAGGACCAGTGTACAGGCTGTGCACCTTCTGTATAGGAAAGTGTATCAATATGCACTTCATCCGCCACCATAAATGCAGAATAAAATCCAAGTCCAAAATGACCGATCATCTGATCATCTGTAGTTTTGTCTTTATATTTCTCAAGAAACTGAGTTGCACCTGAAAAAGCAATCTGGGTAATGTATTTCTCTACTTCATCAGCAGTCATGCCAATACCATTATCGATGAATTTCAAAGTTTTCTCATCAGGATTAACAATTACCTGAATCTCCGGTTTATATCCTTCCGGAAAAGTATATTCTCCCATTACTTCCAGTTTTTTCAGTTTAGTGATCGCATCGCATCCGTTGGAGACCAGCTCTCTTACAAAAATATCATGATCGGAATATAACCATTTCTTGATGATTGGGAAAATATTTTCACTGTTAATTGATAAATTTCCATGTTTTACAGCCATGCTGTCCACACTCCTTTTTGTTTTTAATCATTTGCCGCAACTTTATCTGTCAATATACTGCATTCTTATCTGCTCTGCCTCCGGAGCCAAAACTATCCTCTCCTGTTTATCCTTTGAAATAGCTTTTGACTCCTGTAAGTTGCTTCTCTGAAAGATATAGTAATACCATTTATTCCAAAAGTCAAGAAAAAATTAGCACTCACCAAAAATGAGTGCTAATAATTTTATATTTTACATATTCCCCTGTATTTTTTTCTTCAGATAACTCTTATTTCTTTCGTCTTTTGTATACCACAACTCCCACAATACATCCCGCTGCAATCGCCAGAATAATCACAAACGGTGTAATATTAGTCGTATCTCCTGTCTTTACCGCTGATTTCGCAGTTGCTCCATTCGGCTGCGGAGTCGGAGTTGCGGTTACAGTCTGCGCCTGTGTAATACTGAAATTCACCTGTTTAGTATCCTGCTCCCCTGTATTCTCCCATTCACTTCCATTATACTTCTGACGGTCAAATGTAACTGTCAATGTGTAGGTTCCGGCCTTTGTAATTCCAAATGCAGCAGTATAAGGTGCACTGCTCCAGCTATTTGTATTGATCACTTTCCAGTTATACGGTACATAGCGGACATCTCCCTTTCCCGGACTTTCATTGTCCATACCCGCTCCGACTGCTGTAAATGTAATCTTTGACTGTGTTGTATATCCATCTGAACTGATTCCTGTAATCTTATTATCTGCCGGATCTGCAATTTTCGCCTTGCGGGCAGCTTTAACCGTAAACTGAACTTTCACTTCTGCACTGATCTGCTGTTCATTATCAATCACAACTGACTCTGTATAGGAGCCGGCCTTTAAACCCGCCTTCGGGCGGATTTTAAATGTACAGCTCTCCCCCGGTGCAAGCTCTGTGGCTGAAAGTTTCCCGATTTTAAAGTTTTTACCTGACGGTGCATTTAAAGTTACATTTGTATTCCCCTCATTCGTCACTGTAACTTTCTGCGCTTCCGGTGCCTCACTATATCCTTCTTTTGCTTTTCCAAAATTCAGTTCTTCCGGTGTTACGGATAATTTATAAATCTTTTTCACTTCCGAAACAGTCGCAGAAGCTTTGATCGTTGTCAATACATCCTCCTGTCCTTCCGAACTGGTCTGGGCTATCTGAATACTGTCCAGATAATTGCCGACTTTCAGACCGGTCACCGGTACTGCTGTAAATGCAGCAGAATCTCCCGGCTCCAGCACTGATGCCGAAAGTTCCCCAATATCAAAATACTCTGCATATGGCTGCATCAGCGAAACAGTTGTATTTCCTGTATTGGTAAGTGTAATGGTCGTCGCTTCAGGAGTATCATAACCTTCCTTCAGATCATCATAACTGAAAGATTCCGGATCTGCCTGAACTGCTGTGATCTGTTCCTGTTCTGCCTCTTTTACAGACACTTCCGCAGTTACCTGCGCTGCTACTTCCGAATCCTCTTCACTTTCAAATATCAGGGTATCACTGTAATCCCCCTTCGTCAGACCGGTTTTTGGCTGTACCATGAACATAAGAGAATCACCTTTTGCAATCTGTATTCCTGATACAGCTTCACTTCCATCTTCGTTCATCACCTCAAAATAATCTGATTTCGGTATCTTTAAAGTGATAATTCCGTCCCCTGTATTTATTACGGTTACAGACAGTGTCTCATTGGCCTGTGTATAATTTTCTTCGATATCGCTGAAATTAAGACTTCCTGTATTTACCTCAAGAGACTGTGCCTCAAGAGATGCATCTGCATTGTCACCTGCCGATGGAGCCTCGCTGTCATCCGGCGTCTCTGTCGGTTCTGCAGAAGGCTCATCCGAAGGCTTCAGGTCTTCGTCATCTGATGAATCATCCTCACCTTCAACTGCAATCTTCGCTTCAAAAGAAACCTCAATACCTTCTTCCGTCCGGTATGTGATCATATCATCATATTCACCCGGTTCCAGCCCTTCCCTCGGCTGTATCCATACGCTTACAGATTCACCTGCACTCAGCGGTTCTATAATATCCTGAGCCATAAAATGTTCCGGACTGATCTCCTGAAAATTCAAGCTCTCATTTCCGGTGTTCGTAATCTGCACATACTGTGCTTCCACATCCTCAAGATCACTCTTTACTGTTCCAAAATCACAGATCTGATCTTCGCTGTCCTCTACAGTGACAGTCGCTTCGTAAGTCTTTTTATCTTTATCATCTTCACCTGCTGCCTGTCCATCTTTCTCTGATCCATCTGTCTGCACATTTCCGTTCTCATCCACCTGCAGCTGATCTTCTGTATAAATTTTCATCTGGGAATCATCAGTACCTTCTGTTGTTTCCTCCGGCTGACCTTTTGTGTTCTGAGATTCATCTTCCTGTTCATTCCCTGCATTCTGCTGTACATCTTCTGTTCTATCTACATCCTGATTTTCAGAATCCTGACTGCCTTCTGCATTATCTGCTGTTTCTTCCAGCTGTGCATCCTCTGTTCCATCTGCCGTTTCTTCCAGCTGTGCATTCTCTGTTCCATCTGCCGTTTCTGTCTGCTGTGCATCCTCTGCTTCCTGTTCCACTGCTTTCGCCTCTTCTTCAGTTGCAGCTACCTCTAACGTCTTTGCAGTAAGAGTACCTGTCAGTCCGCTTCCATCTACAGGGGTCAGATCAAGCACCAGTCTGCATCCCAGATCATCCTGAGTGATCGTATAGGTCTTCTCAGTACCTACCTGTGTTAACTCCTTCTCCCCGGTCTGTCTTGACCAGGAAAAAGTAAAATCTTCATCCGTAACCTCTTCCGGTGTAACCTTTGCATAATCTGCACTCAACACTACGCCTACAGCTGCAAGTCCCTTAATCTTAAGCTTACCGCCCAATTCTCCTGACGGAGCTGCCGCAAAAACCATGGATGGAATCATTGAAATAACCATCATCACAGTCATTACAACTGCAAGAAATCTCTTTCTCTCCATCTGTAGTCCTCCTTTTCATTTATAATAAGATTTGTAATTATTCAGCAGCCACTCTGAAGGTACTGAATAATTACAGTTCTGTGATGCTTCTGTGTCTGTCTGCCCTTTTCATTCCCATCACAGACCACAACATCGTTTTTTCTCTGTATAAAAGCATTATAGCATCACATTTTCCGGAAATGTAATCTGTATTTTCTCCCTTAAAACAACTTCAGCCCCTGAGTATCAGAGTTCAATTTTCTCCAATATTCAGGGACCGAACTGTGTTTTACAGTTATTTCTCCGATATATCACGTGATATCCATAATTTGACCGAACAGTTTTTATCCTTCTACTATCAGATATTTTCCATCCGGCAGAGCAAATACTTCACTTGCATCTTCCAGTTCTTCATCTGACATTCCTTCCACATCAGCGCCTGACTCTTCCAGATATTCTCTCACTTCTTCAATAGAATCCACAACCTGCGCCATGCAATCCTCAAGGAATGCTTCCGCTGCTTCATATGATTCTGCTACCGCCTGTGGAAAAAGCTGCTCCTGATTTTCAAGAAACGTATTAATACATTCTTCTGTAAACAATTTAAATAACCTCCTCAATCTTTCCCTTTGCCCGGATCAGCTTCTCAAGGACCGGTTCAACCTGTTTTGTCATATAGGACGTAGCTGCCCGTACCCCCTCCTTGGAATGCTCCATGGCAAAGCCATATTTTACCGCTTTAAGCATCTCTATATCATTATATTCGTCTCCGAACGCAATACATTCTTCCGGCGAAATATGATATCTTTTCTGATATTCTCTGATTCCTTTTGCCTTGTTTGTTCCAAAAGGAATAAAATCAATCCACTCATTTCCCGAAGTGACAACAACACATTCTTTTCCAAATCTGTCCATCCAGTATTTCACAGATTCTTCTGTAAGGCCGGCCGGTTCAAACACAGCCAGCTTCATAATAGGAGCCGTCATCTCTTCCATGCTGTTTACAAATCTGCATTCATTTTTTACTTCATATAACATATGGTCATGAAATCTCTTTGTCTTCGGCATCAGGTAGTGGTAATCCTTTGCAGAACAGGTAAACTCGGCATCCTTCTTTTCCAGGATTGCAGAAATAATCTCCCCTGCCAGCTTTCTGTCAAAAGAATCCTGATACAGTACCTCTCCATGATCCACTGCCAGCGCACCATTCTCCGAAATATAGGAAATCTCTGAAGCAACAGGTGCAAACAGCTTTGTCATATTCGGATATTGCCTTCCACTGGCTGCTACAAACATAATCCCCAGTTCCTCTAACTGCCTGATCAGCGAAAAAATTTCTTCAGGCAGAGACTGTGCCTTATGTAAAAGTAACGTCCCATCCAGATCACTTGCAACCAACTTAATCATTTCCATGTTCCTCGCAAATTTTTACCAGATCTGTCGGTTTCTCAGCGACAAGATCTGCTCCATTCTCATTCAGTTCTTTTCGGTCACGAAAGCCCCATAGCGCACCTACTGTATACATTCCTGCTGCTTTACCGGTCTTCATATCTGTACTTGTATCTCCCACATACATACATTCTTCCGGTTTTACACCAAATTTTTCCGCAACCATAAGCGGACCATCAGGTGCCGGTTTCCTGCGGATTGCTTCACTCTGACCAACTACCATATCAAATTCCCCATCAAAAAGCTGCGCAATTACTTTCACAGCTGCAGGATGAGGTTTATTTGAACAAACTGCCAGCTTCATTCCATGTTCCTTCAATTTCTTTAAGGTTTCCGGCATTCCCTTATAGGGAACTACTTTATACATCGGATCTGCTTCAAACATTTCCCGGTAAAGCTTCTGTCCCTCATCATAATGCGCAAGTTCCGGATCCCCCGCATCCTTAAGTGCGCGGCGGATCAGCATATTTGCCCCTTCTCCGCTGTAATATCTGAAATTATCCACCGGAAGTGTTTTCAACCCGAATTTTTCCATAATAATATTAGTCACATAAGCCATGGAATCCAGCGTATCAGCCAGTGTTCCATCCAAATCAAATATACATGCTTTAATCATCTTTTGTCATCCTCTTAAGTTAATTCCTGATTTCTTCATTTCATAAAATAATCTGGCAACCGGGAGTCCTACCACATTATTGTAATCTCCGTTGATCCCCTTTACATAAATTCCGAAAAGTCCCTGGATGCCATAGCTTCCAGCCTTATCCATAGGCTCTCCTGTAGCAACATACTCTCTGATCTCCTCATCTGAAACCGGATAAAAAGTCACATCTGTACTTTCATAAAAAGTATGTTCTGTCCAGACTTTTTCTTTCTTTTCCCATACAGAAACGCCGGTATATACCTGATGAGTACTTGCCTGAAGTTTCTTTAATGTATTCACTGCATCCTCTGTATCATGAGGTTTGCCAAGGATCACATTCTCAAACACTACCACTGTGTCAGATCCGATCACAATTGTTCCGTCGGCACTATCTTTCATAGTGCGGATAACAGAAGCTGCTTTATCCGAAGCCAGCTGTTTTACTGCCTCTCCCGGATTGTCTGAGATACGATTCTCATCACCTGATGCAGGCAACACTTCAAAATCTACGCCAGCCCGTTCCAACAGTTCTTTTCGTCTGGGTGAAGCAGATGCCAAAATAATTTTTCTCATAATAACCTCTTCTTTCCTGTCATAGTATACCTTGTATCTTTTTGGTATGCAACTGCTTTCATTAACTCTTTCCATAAAATTTCGCTTTTCTTTTTATCTGAAAAGTATTAAAATAACAATAACCTATAGCTGAATAAAATGGTGTCAGGAGTAAAAGATATTTTTATCCTGACTCGCTGTCAAAAATAGGAAAATATCAGAAAGGAGTTTATGATTATCATGGCTAAAATTAATAAATACTGGGGATATGTTGCAATAGGTGCCCTTACAGCAGCTGCTGCCGGTGCTGTAGCTGCCCTTATTGCCAAAAAAGGATCCTGTAAAGAGGATTTTGATTTTGAAGATGACTTTGATGATTTCGATCTGACTGATGAAAAGGAAACTGCTAAGGAAGATCAGGAACCTGCCGAAGATTTCCAGTCCTGGGAACATACAGGCGAACAGTCTGCAACAGATGACACCGAAAACGAAGAAGCTGCTGATACAGACGATTCTGAGAAGTCTTCCGATAAAGCTGCTGAAGTTGAGATTAAAGATGCAGAAGAGGAAGAAGATGCCGATGAACCCGAGAATTTTGAAGAGACTATGGACGCTGCATCTGAATCTGAAGAATAAACGTTACCGTTCACAGTAACGTAACCAAAAAGGAATGTTACTTCACGATTATACAATCGTAGAAGCAACATTCCCTTTTTATTCTGATTATATTACTATTTCAGTCTCATTATGCTTTCGGAAGTTTAAATGAGCTCTTCAGAGACACGATACGGTTGAATACCGGTGCACCCTCTTTAGAATCATGGATATCTGCACAGAAAAATCCTGTTCTTACGAACTGGAAGCTGTCATAGCCTTTTGCTTCCATAAGTGCTGGTTCTACATATGCAGTAACTTTTGTCAAAGAGTTCGGATTTACATTCAGAGAACCATCTTCTTTGTTGTATACACCCTTCTCCTCGTCTACGATATTCTCATAGAGACGTACTTCTGCTTTTCCTGCCTGACTTGCTTCTACCCAGTGAATGGTTCCTTTTACTTTTCTGCCATCCGGCGCATTGCCACCCTTTGTTGCAGGATCATAAGTACAGTGTACAACACGTACAGTTCCATCTTCATCAGCTTCATATCCTGTACAGGTTACAAAATATGCGTTCATAAGACGAACCTCTGTGCCCGGGAACATTCTCTTATATTTCTTAGGCGGATCTACCATGAAGTCTTCTCTCTCAATATAGAGTTCTCTGCCAAACGGTATTTTACGGGTTCCCAGTTTTTCATTCTCCATATTGTTCGGAGCTTCCAGATATTCTACTTCGCCTTCCGGATAATTATCGATCACAAGCTTGATCGGATCAAGAACAGCCATCAGACGTGGACGTTTCAGTTTCAGATCCTCACGGATGCAGTATTCAAGCATTGCATAGTCAACAGAGCTGTTTGCTTTGGATACACCGCAGAGTTCTACAAACATTTTGATGGATTCCGGTGTAAATCCACGGCGGCGCAGTGCTGCGATGGAAACCAGACGCGGATCATCCCATCCGTCTACGATGCCTTCCTCTACCAATTTCTTGATATAACGTTTACCTGTAACTACATTTGTCAGATACAGTTTTGCAAACTCAATCTGCTTCGGCGGCTGTGGGTATTCCAATTCTTTTACAACCCAGTCATACAGTGGTCTGTGATCCTCAAACTCCAGAGTACAGATGGAATGTGTGATTCCCTCAATCGCATCCTCGATGGGATGGGCGAAATCATACATTGGATAGATGCACCATGTATCACCTGTTCTGTGGTGAGTCATATGAGCAACACGATAGATAACCGGGTCGCGCATATTCATGTTCGGAGATGCCATATCGATCTTGGCACGAAGCACTTTCTCTCCGTCTGCATATTTGCCTTCTTTCATCTCTTCAAAAAGCTGCAGGTTCTCTTCTACGCTTCTGTTTCTGTATGGACTTTCTTTACCCGGCTCTGTAAGAGTTCCACGATATTCACGGATCTGATCTGCTGTCAGGTCACATACATAGGCTTTGCCTTTCTGAATCAGCTTTACAGCAGCTTCATACATCTGTCCGAAATAGTCAGATGCAAAAAACAGTCTGTCTTCCCAGTCTGCACCAAGCCATTTGATATCTGCCTTGATGGATTCTACAAACTCACTCTTTTCTTTGGTCGGGTTTGTATCATCAAAACGCATGTTGAACTTGCCGTTATATTCCTGTGCAAGACCATAGTTTAAAAGAATAGATTTCGCATGACCGATATGAAGATATCCATTCGGTTCCGGCGGGAAACGCGTATGCACGGTGTCATAAACACCCTCTGCTAAATCTTTATCAATGATATTCTCAATAAAATTTTTGGAAACTGTTTCGTTCTCCATCTTTTTCCCTCCTGTTGTCGTATTTTATACTGTTTTATCACACATCTATATATAAAAAATACAACTGAATATTTTTTATGTCGAATGAATTTATATTATCATTGGAAATTCCATCTGTCAACCGTTTACACAACAGTGACAGGCCTTATATTTCTCAGACGTTACTGTTCACTCCGTTCACAGTAACGTAGCCAAAATTCATTCCAGATTGCCTGTGGCAATGGAATTTTGGCTTGTATGTCTCGGGATTTTGGCATATTCATGCCAAAACACCTCGCGGGACAGTGGTGTGTGAACAGTAACTTTTTATTTGTTTCAGAATGTTTCAGAATCACTTGCATATTGATTTCCTGATCTGCATATGCTATAATGCCAGTAGGCGAAAAGAAATAGCAAGTCCATGTAGACAAAAAGAATGAAGCCCTCAGTAGTGCGAATACTGGGGGCTTCTTCTTATTTTTTATGGCAGACAAGAAACTGCCAGGTTAGTGTTGCCCTACTTATCTCCGTCTAACCATTTGCAAACATAATAGGCGGCTATGCTTGCCATAAAGGAGACAAGAAAAGAAATAGCAAGATTCTCCATATAGACTTCACCTCCTCCCGTTGCCGGGTATTGGTTGGACAACACTGTAAGTATAACATATCTCTTGTCATTCTAGAAGTACAAACAGTTCTTAGAAGTATATCAAAACTTCTGTTCTGATTACTTTTGAGTTACTGAAGTTCAAGAAATCCTTTATTTTTAAGCAATAAAAAAAGCTGATGACGGGAATTGAACCCGTGACCCCTTCCTTACCAAGGAAGTGCTCTACCTCTGAGCCACATCAGCATTGTATCGGATTTACCGCTCACATTTGAGTATATTACCAGAACTTGTTTGTATTGTCAATCCCTATTTTTAACTTTTTGATTTTTATTTTTGGGTTTTATACAGATATCTTTCTATTTTTGATATTGCTCCAACTGCTCTCTGATCTTGATTCGGATACGCTGTAATGCATTATCTATGGATTTGGGTGTTTTTCCCATGATCTGGGCAATCTCTCCGTATCCGTTTCCTGCCAGATAATATTCAAGAACCTGGTTCTCCATTGGACTTAACGTTGCTGTTATCTCCTGCTCCAGATCCTGGACATTCTCCTGGTCAATAATGATAGACTCCGGGTTCTCTCCCCAGTTATCTCCAAGATGTTCTTCATTTTCCCCATCCTGTTCGCTGAGGGAAATATAGGAATTCAGTGGCTGGTGCTTCTGCCTGTTGGAACTCTGGATGGCGTTGTAGATCTGTCTGTCCACACATATACTGGCAAAGGTCTGGAATGCAGCATCCCTGTCCGGCTGGTAATCGCGGACTGCCTTAAACAGTCCGATCATGCCTTCCTGTATCAGGTCATCGTTCTCCCCGCCTATCAGGAACATGGTCCTTGCTTTCTTGCGGACCATGTTCTTGTATTTTTCCATCAGATAGTCGAGGATTTCTGATTCCCCGTTTTTGAAACGGGAAATTAATTCTTCATCTTTAATTCCGTCATACTGTTTCATCAATTTAACCCTTCCGTTTTTCTGAAAATCTCTATCATTCGCCCAGAGGGCTTCTTATAGCATAACAATATTGTGGAATAATTTTCTGCTGCAAAAATTCCTCTTAATAATCGCTGCACATCCTCACGAAGCCTTTATCTCAGACTGAGATAAACTTATTTCTTCTGCAGTCTCTGACGTACAATCTCATATCCAAGTACTCCGGCTGCCACAGATGCATTGAGGGAATCAATGTCACCCTTCATAGGAATAGATGCCACGAAATCACACTTCTCACGGATCAGTCTGCTTACACCTTCACCTTCATTGCCGATCACTACGCCGATCGGACCTGTCAGGTTAAGATTGTACATGGTTTCACCGCCCATATCTGCACATACAAACCACATGCCCTGTTCTTTCAGTTCATCGATGGTATGTCCCAGATTGGTAACTTTTGCAACAGGTGTATAGTTTAATGCACCTGCTGAAGTCTTGGCAACTGTGGAAGTCAGGCCAACTGCTCTTCTCTTGGGAATAATCACCCCATGTGCACCTGCAAGGTTTGCTGTACGGATGATCGCACCAAGATTATGAGGATCCTCAATATTATCCAGGATAAAGATAAAGGGATCTTCTCCTTTTTCCCTTGCCTTCGCAAGAATATCTTCTACACTTGCATATTCATAGGCTGCCACCTGAGCGATTACGCCCTGATGTGCGCCTGTCTCGCTTAACTGATCCAGACGTTCTTTTGCCACATAATTAATAATCGTATCTTTTTTTCTTGCCTCTCTGGCAATAGTGCGGACCGGTCCGTCCTGGCATCCGTCCAGGATAAAAAGCTTATCTACACATTTGCCGGAACGAAACGCTTCCAGAACCGCATTGCGTCCTTCTATCTGTTCACTCATATCTTATCCTCTCCAATCCCTGCACGGACCAGTTCTATGATCCTGCTGAAATCATCTTTTAAATATAAATAGCCCATCAGAGCTTCAAACCCTGTTGCCCTGCGGTAGTCTGCCATGGTTGCATGTTTAGCCATTGTAGGAGAATGAGCATTCCTTCCTCTTCTGTAAACGCTGTGTTCCTCCTCTGTAAGCATGGGCTCGATTACTTCCATCATGGAAGACTGAGTTCCTGCCTTAACCAGACTGCTGGCTTTTCTGTGAAGCTGGTTCACCGGACAGTTGCCTTTTTTTACAAGGATCGTGCGGATCACCAGTTCATAGACGCCATCTCCGATATACGCCAATGTCAGCGGAGAATATGTTCGCAAGTCTTTATCTTCCAAATGAAACAACTGATGAAGCATGCCTTTCAAACTACTCAAATTCTCTTCATTAAGTCCGTTTGTTCCACTCATATCATTTAAGCTCGTTTCCATTTTACTCCCTCGCGGGTATCCTTAAGGATGATTCCCTTAGCCAGAAGCTCATCTCTGATCTCATCTGCTCTTGCGAAATTCTTTGCTTTTCTTGCTTCCTGACGCTCTGCAATCAGGTCTTCGATTTCTTTATCAAGGATTTCTTCTGTTTTCACAGCCTTCAGACCAAGTACATCGCATAATTTCACCATTGTGTCAAGAAGTGTTCCTGCAAATTCTGCGGAACTTGCCTCTGATACATTTGTATTTGCAAATTTAACCAGTTCAAAGATTGCTGCCAGTGCATCTGCTGTGTTGAAATCATCATCCATAGCTTCTTCAAATTTCTTTACGAATTCCTGTGCCTGTGCAAGCAGTTCTTTCTCTGCATCTGTTGCAGTTTCTGTCTGTGCTGCTGCTTTTCTGTCCTTTAAGTTTGCTGCTGCATCTGTGATACGCTCTAATGCATTCTTTGCAGCTTCCATCAGATCTGCGCTGAAATTCAGCGGACTTCTGTAATGGGCGTTCAGCATGAAGAAACGAAGCACCTGCAGGTCATACTGTTCACTGATTTCACGAACAGTACGGAAGTTTCCAAGAGACTTGGACATTTTTCTGTTATCAATATTTAAGAATGCATTGTGCATCCAGTATTTTGCAAAGATTTTGTCGTTGCAGCATTCACTCTGTGCGATCTCGTTCTCATGGTGAGGAAAGATCAGGTCTTCTCCGCCTGCATGGATATCAATCTCATCACCAAGGTATTTTTTCGCCATAACAGAACACTCAATATGCCATCCCGGACGTCCGTCACACCATGGTGAAGGCCAGGATGGTTCTCCCTCTTTCTTCGGTTTCCAGAGAACAAAATCCAGTGGATCTTCTTTCTGGTCTTCACCGGACACCTGCAGAGAACGGAAGCCGGACTGCAGATCATCCAGGTTCTTGTGCGAAAGTTTGCCATATTCTTTGAACTTCTTAACTCTGAAATAAACAGTACCGTCTGCTGCCGGATAAGCATATCCCTTATCAACCAGAGTCTGGATCATACTGATCATTCCGTTGATTTCCTGGGTTGCCTGTGGATTGGTTGTGGCAGGTTTTACATTCATGCCATCCATATCTTTCTTACACTCTGCAATATAACGCTCGGAAATTTCCTGTGCGCTTACGCCCTCTTCGATTGCTTTCTTGATGATCTTGTCATCTACGTCTGTAAAATTGGAAACATAGTTTACTTCATATCCTTTGTATTCCATATATCGGCGTACGGTATCGAAGATGATCATCGGACGTGCATTTCCGATATGGATCAGGTTGTATACAGTCGGACCGCAGACATACATACGAACTTTTCCCTCTTCAAGAGGTACGAATTCTTCTTTTCTACGTGTCAGTGTGTTAAAAAGTTTCATGTTTTATTCCTCCAGTTTTCTCTATCATTAACTCTCTTTTCTTTCATTAAGAAGACAGATCGCCTGAGATGCAATTCCTTCTTCTCTTCCCGTAAATCCCAGTTTTTCCTCTGTAGTGGCCTTAATGTTCAGCTGAGACTCATTGATTCCCATTGCTTTTGCCATATTGGCTCTCATCTGTGGAATATGAGGTGCCATCTTTGGTTTCTGTGCAATGATCGTTGCATCTATATTTCCGATCTCATAATGGTGCTCTCTCAAAAGCTTCGTCACATGTTCCAGCAGCAGAATACTGGAAATTCCTTTATATGCAGGGTCTGTATCCGGAAAATGTTTTCCGATATCGCCCAGTGCAGCAGCTCCCAGAAGTGCATCCATAACTGCATGGATCAGTACATCTGCATCTGAATGTCCCAGGAGACCTTTTTCCCAGTCTATCTTCACACCACCCAGAATCAGATCTCTATCTTCGGTCAGTCTGTGTACATCATATCCCATTCCAACACGCATAATCATTCTCCTCTTATATCCAGCATCTTGCTGATTCTCAATAAGCTTAACCGTCTCCTTGTATAAGGAGCAAGTCTGAGGCTTGGCAAAACAGCCGCTTCATCGAGTCCGATATCATAAACGGTTTTCGCGCATCCGGCTTTCTCCAGCAAATGGAACATAGTCTGTTCACTGGGAAGCTCATCAATAATCTCCTCTATCCCGTTCAGGCATTTTTCCAGATGCTGGGGTGAAATAGTTTCTAACAATTCCGGCTCATTTTCTTTTCTTATTTCTTCCAGAAGTCCTTTTTTTCCAAAAGTTTCTTTCAGAAGCTCTTCGTCCTCATTCTCATAGGGTTTTGCGTGACATCTTCCCTGTGTGATGGCTGCAGCGATACGCTTGTATTCTTCCAGTACAAGAAGTGCTGCTACAGAAACCTTCTCTCCGTGGAGTGCATCCAGCGGACCATTGATCACTTCCATATCCCACAGATGTGTGACCTGGTGCTCTGCACAGGACGCAGGCCTTGAATTACCAATCATCTGCATTGCAAGTCCGGAAAGAATCAATGCATACATAAGCTGTTCGCATTCATCTTCCTCTCCCTCTGTAATATCCTGAATCGAAGATTTCACAGTTTTTAACGCTTTCTCTTCCAGCTTTACAGTTTCGCGGCAAAAATACTCTCCGGTGACCAGGTTCGCGATCTTCCAGTCTGCAAGACAGATGTATTTCGCCATCAGGTCTGAAATCCCGGCTGCAGTCAGGCGCTGTGGTGCTTTTGAAAAAATATCTGTATCTGCATATACACAGATCGGAGCTACTGAAGGCACAGTCTTCTTTACTCCATCCAGGGTCATTGCTGCTACTGTTGTTACAAATCCATCTCCACTTGCTGCGGTAGGCACTGAAATGAAAGGTACTTTGTAATTATGTGCAATATAACGGCTGATATCATGGATCGTGCCTGCTCCTACTGCAAGGATCAGGTCAATGTCCTCTTCCATGTTGTTCTCCACAATTTTTATTGCATGCCGGTCTGCCTGAAGTCCCTCTGCATCCAGAACAAGTACCTGACACCTGTCATAGATATCCTCCATAAGTTCTTCTGTTGCTGCATAGGTATTGGTATCGCAGATGACCAGCGGGGATATGTACTCTCTGAGCATTCCCTCTGACATCTCTTCTTCAAGCTTCTCTACAGCTCCGGCTTCTATCAAAATCTCTTTCACTGCAATCTGGTGTTCCCTGCCGCAGCTGCAAGGTCGGGCAAAATCGTCCGCATCAACTCGCATTTAAATTCTTCCTCCTGACTTTCCTGAATCAAGCGGATAAAATCATCCGTTTGACTATCTGCTCATAGTTGAATAGTTGTTTCACAGCCTGATTCGGTTAAACTTTTTCTATAGGCATAGTTCGTTGGTATTATACATGATTTTCCTATAAAAATCAATCATTCCGCGCAGGTCTGGCGGCTACAGGTTCAAATAATTATATACAATCTTTGAAATATTCTGTATGTTCGTCACCGCCGTACTCTCCGGGCAGTTTTCAGACATCACACATAGGATATAAGTTGTCTTTTCGCCATAGACAATTGCGATATCGTGCTGATCCTGGTCTGTCTCGCCGGTCTTGTTGGCAGATTTTATTCCATCCGGAAGTCCCTGGGGGATTTTCCAGGTGTTTTCCTGATTTGACAGAAGATTTAACATTTCTTCTGACACCTCTTTGCTGACACATTCCCCCTTGTAGATTTTTTCAAGCAGAGTGCCGCAATCTTTTACAGAAGTCATGTTTCTGCCACCCAGACTCTCCTGTGCGGATGCTGCAGGATGGAGGGTGTGCTGCACACTTGTCTCTGTATAGCCCTCTTTTTCCAGATATTTGTTAATATCCTCCGCACCTTTTTTGAAATCAAGGGAATCTGTCTGAAGCTTCACCAGTTCATTGCAGGATTCATTGTCACTGACTGTGATCATATTCCACAGCAGGTCATTTAATTTTACATCTACAGTTTTTGTATCTGCAGTATTTAATTTCTTTGCCTCATCTGCCTTTACCTGCTCCATGTCCTCATATGTCTTTGCCATTACAAAGGCTTTGATCAAACTTGCAGAATAAAGGGAAGTATCATTGATCAGGATTTCCTTTTCTTCATTAAGGTCTTTCACATAAACACTCCAGGTTCCCTGATATCCGGACAGCATCTTCTCAAGCTGAGGCTTCAGATTATCCATCCCAAGATCATCCATATTCACGATCTTTCCCGTATCATCCACAATAAAACCATCATCCGTCACTGTGCTTTTCTGAAGCAGGGCGCCATTTGTACCGCCAAAATAATAGCTTCCGTCAAAATTCATTTCATAACAGTCCATCTCAAGTGAATGGATACCTGGCTCGGTTACCAGTCTGCCATTTTCATCAAAATAATAATATCCATTCAGAGTAATCCCGTCTATTGCCAGATTGTCAATATACCTTACCTGCGGTGCTGCTGACAGACGCCCCAGATTGTTCACAAAGTAATATCCGTCAAATTTCTCTGCCTCCTGGGCATTCTGTGTATCAGCTTCCTCATCTGTCTTATCCCCAAACACTGCAACACCTTTCAGATGCTCCATATGAGGACTGCAGGCTTTGAATTTCCCATCTGTATCATGGTAATAATATCCGTCAAATACAGTTCCGTCTATCTCATAATCCTGAAAATAATGGATCTCCGCCTGGGTACTTCCGGCGCCATTCACATCCAGACAGTAAAATCCGTCACTCTTCATCATATATTTCCCGCTTCCGTCTCCCATGGGCTGAATCTGTGCCTGCCCGGTGACAGATGCAAGACTCTGCTGTGCAGCCATAACAGGAACCGGCAAAACCAGTGCCATGGAAATGGCTCCGGCCAGACTTCCGGCTATGATATAACTTTTAATATGATATTTCGCTGTTTGTCTATTTTTTCTCATGCAAAACTCCTTTTACGGTTTCTTTTCACATCCCATTCACAGTAAGCAAAGTATATATTGTTTTATTCAGGATAGCAAGATTTTTATCTTTTTTCCAGCAAAGACCAGAATCTCAGTATCAGTGTTCAGTTCTTTTCTCTTATCCTGTTCCAGAAGCTTCCCAGCTGTTCTTCCACAGTATTTAAAGTACAGTTTCCCCTGTCAGACCACTCAGCAGGAAACAGATTCCTGTAATCTTTCCCTGCAAATCTCTCGTCCAGCAGAAGTATGATCCCTGTGTCCTCCTGGGTTCTGATCACACGCCCGGCTGACTGCAGCACCTTATTCATCCCCGGATATCTGTATGCATAATCAAATCCATTCACACCCTTTTTATCATAATACTGCCTGAGGATCTCCCTTTCTGTTCCAATCTGAGGAAGACCAGTCCCTATGATGATTGCTCCGATCAGCTTCTCTCCCATCAGATCAATCCCCTCTGAAAAAATCCCGCCCATTACGCAAAATCCTACCAGCGTTCCCTCTGATGCAGAAAATTCCTCCAGAAATTCCTCTTTCTCCCTCTCATTCATTCCCGATGTCTGCGAAATACAGCGAACCCATTCCGCTGAAAACTCATTCTCATACACCTCCAGAACATCCTCCATAAATTTATAAGAAGGAAAGAATACCATATAATTTCCTTTTCTTGTCCATACAGTTCTGGCAATGTAAGATGCGATCCTGTGATATTCCTCATATCCTCTTCTGGTATACCTGCTGCTCACATCCCGTCCTGTGAGAATGCACCTGTTCTCCTGCCTGAAAGGAGAAGTCACATAAATCCCATAGTCATCCTTTCTGGTGCTTAAAAGTGTACGGTAATAATCCATGGGAAGCAGGGTCGCAGAAAAGAACACCGCACTTTTTCCCTTTTCCAGACATCTATGAATATTTGCTGCAGGATTTACACAGAAAAGCCGCAGGATCACCTTTCCCCCTTCTCCCATTTCTGCATAAACCACATAATTTTCATCCAGAAGTTCATCAATGTTCAGGAAATCTCTCACACAGAAGTAAAATTCCAGCAGCTGCTCCGGAAGTTCCTTTCCATGAAGTTCCTCCAGGAGCTTATCCATCTCCCCCATCACCTGAAGCATTCCCAGAGAAACTGCTCCGGGATTTGGCAGGATTTCGTACTCTGTACACTCCTTTTCCAGAATTCGAAGCTGTCTGTTCACTTTTTCCAGTGCTCGCACCAGACCTTTACTGTAATCCCCGGCCAGTCTCTTCGCCTCCAGTACATCCGCTCTGTCCACATGAGCACTGTACATTTCCCTTCCCCTGTCCACCAGATTGTGAGCTTCATCAATCAGAAAAATGTATTCTCCGGAAGTACCCTCCCCGAAAAATCTTTTCAGATAAACATTGGGATCAAATACATAATTATAATCACAGATCACAGCGTCCACCCAGACTGCCAGATCCAGGCACATTTCAAAGGGACACACCTGCCATTTCTTCGCATATTCCAGCAGAGTATCCCTATCATAGCTGTCCTGCGTGGTCCACAGTTCAAAAACAGCATCATTCACTCTGTCCAGATGTCCTCTCGCCCACAGACAGTTCTCAGGATTGCATTCTGTTTTATCGCAGAAGCACAGCTTTTCCTTCGCGGTAATGGTTATCACTTTAAATTTCAGTCCATGCTCCTTTAATATGGAGAAAGCTTCTTCAGCCACAGTCCTGGTAATGGTCTTTGCTGTAAGATAGAAAATATTTTCCCCTAATCCTGCACCAACTGCTCTCACTGCCGGAAAGATCGTGGACATGGTCTTTCCTACTCCTGTAGGTGCCTGGACAAAAATCTGTCTTTCTGTGGATATAGTGTGATATACACCGGATACGATTTTTCGCTGTCCCTCACGATATTCAAAAGGGAACTCCAGATCACTCATGGACGCATTCCGTTCTTTTTTCCATGCAAGCTGGTATGCGATCCATTTATGATATCTGTCCAGAAGCTCCTGGTACCACAGACTGAGCTCTTCCAGCGTATATTCTTCTCTGAAAAACTTAAGCTCCTCTGTGTCCAGATTCCCATATGTCATCTGCACTCCGATCTTCTCCGGTTTTTGCTCCTGTGCGTAGATCCAGGCATAACACATTGCCTGTGCACGGTGAACCTCCACAGGCTTTTCCAACTGACTGACATCTGCATAGACACCCTTGATCTCATCGATCCAGCACTGTCCATCCTCTGTGAAGATTCCGTCAGCTCTGCCCTCTACCTGGATACTTACATCTTCATATTCTGTTTTATATTTAAGAGAAACCTCCGCTCTGTAATGGCTTCCCATCCTGCCCTGTATTTTTCTGTGCAGTCTGCTGCCCTTCTGCATTGCTTCTCTGTCAGAAGATCCTCCCCGGTTGTCAAGATCCCCGCTTCTTAATATAAACTCCACCAGATTTCTGACGGAAATACGAACCACCGGCTTATCCATATCAAAACACCTCACGCAACAATAGCTATCAAATAATTATCCAACATCGTCCGTTCATTATAACACAGAATTCATCATCATGTAAAAACTCCTGAATTTAAGAAAGAATCCTGCTTGCAGGATTCTCCGCCTGCAACGGGTCGCTTCAGCGACATAATTCCTCTCCGTCGCAGTGCAATCCTGCCCGGAGGGCTTTTTTATGTTATAGGAACATTACGGAGTAATTTCCTATAATATAAAAAGCCGTCAGAAATCTCTATGCTGATTTCTGACGGTCCATTATTTTGTTTATCCTATGATTGATAAACATCATATCCACAAATTGCTCCGCTGTGAAGGAGCTCCTGCAATTCTCAATTAGATCTGGGTAATTACAAAGATATCATAAATTGCCTTTACCGCAGTCTCAAAATCTCTGTTCTCCACACCGATAATGATATTCAGCTCACTGGAACCCTGGTCGATCATCTTCACATTTACATTTGCATGGGCAAGTGCTGAGAAGATTCTTCCTGCTGTACCTCTGGTGGATTTCATACCACGTCCTACAACAGCGATCAGTGCAAGGTCAGATTCCATTTCTACGAAATCCGGCTGTACTGCACGATGAATTCCGGCAATTACCTGCTGTTCCTTTTCTTCGAATTCATCCTGATGTACATATACAGTCATTGTATCGATTCCTGATGGAACATGCTCAAAGCTGATTCCCTGATCTTCGAATACCTGAAGTACCTTACGTCCGAAACCAACCTCACTGTTCATCATGGATTTCTCAATATTGATAGAACAGAATCCCTTCTTACCTGCAATACCTGTGATTGTAAATTTCGGTTTCTTGCATGTGCTCTCAACAATAAAAGTACCCTTGTCTTCCGGTCTGTTTGTGTTTTTGATGTTGATCGGAATTCCCTCTTTACGAACCGGGAAGATCGCATCTTCATGAAGAACAGTTGCACCCATATAAGAAAGCTCTCTGAGTTCTCTGTAGGTAATGCTCTCGATCACTTCCGGATTTTTAACAATACGCGGGTCTGTTACCAGGAAACCGGAAACATCTGTCCAGTTTTCATAGAGGTCTGCCTTGATAGCCTTTGCCACAAGAGAACCGGTTACATCAGAACCTCCTCTGGAGAAAGTTTTAACTTTTCCATCTTCACCAGCGCCATAAAATCCAGGGATAACGGCATGTTCACATTTTGCCAGCTTTTTGGACAGAAGTCTGTCTGTCTTCTCGGCATCCAGATTTCCGTTCTTATCAAAACGGATCACATCTGCTGCATCAACAAATTCATAACCCAGATATGCTGCCATCACCTTACCATTGAGAAATTCTCCTCTGGATGCTGCATAGTCTGTGCCTGCCTGTGCCTTGAAATCAGCTTCGATCTGAGCAAATTCATCTTCCAGAGAAAGATCAAGGTTCAGTCCGCGGATAATCTCATAATATCTTCCCTTGATCTCCTGCAGAATCGGGATGAAATCTTCCCCTTCAACTGCAGTATTATAACATTTATAAAGTAAATCTGTAACCTTTGTATCTCCGTCAAATCTCTTTCCGGGAGCGGACGGAACCACATAACGTCTGCTCTCATCACTTCTGATGATCTCCCCTACTTTCTGAAACTGTTCTGCATTTGCCAGAGAACTTCCTCCGAATTTAACAATTTTCTTCATTTTTCCTGCTCCTCATATGTCACTAAATATTTTCAGACCGATCTCCCATCAGTCTTTGTCACTCTACCAACATAAAGTCTGTTTAATATTGTATTGAATAAACGCCAATTTTGCAAGCCTTTCTTACAGAAATATCCGAAAATGGTTATTTTCCACAATCTGCCGAAGATTCCTGCTGTTTTTTTACAAATTCTGTCACATTATAAACACGAAGGATATCTCCATCCACCCGAAAATGAATATCCTTCTCGCCAAAAGGCATTCCGTAAGACCGTTCCGGATCATTCTGATAAGCAGGACGGGGATCATCTGCAAGAACTGCGATCAGAGCCTCTCTGCTTTCTCCGGGTATTCTTTCCAGGAGCTCCTGGGGAAATTCTACGTTCAGATGATGATCTTTGGAATATTCGGTAAAACTTCCTGTTGCTTCCGGATGGCAATCCGCATAAGGAATATATGGTTTAATATCAAAAATCGGTGTTCCATTCATCAGATCTGCACCTTCTACATAAAGTACAGGGCTGTCCGGCTCATCCAGAGCTACTTTCTCAAGCTTCACACAGGATAATCCTATGGAATTGGGACGAAAGGGAGATCTTGTGGCAAAAACTCCTTTTCTCACATTTCCCCCAAGTCTGGGCGGGCGGACAGTCGGTGACCACTTTGTCCTCTTTGCCTCCGAAAACTCCCAGATCAGCCAGATATGACTAAACTCCTCCAGACCACGACAGGCATCCACATTGCGATATTCCGGCTCGAATACAATTCTCGCTTTAAGCGCCCCTACACGGCCACTCTGCCTGGGGATACCGAATTTGGTTGGAAAATCATTTTCTATATGTGCGATTGGAATCATGGCTCTATTCTCCTTTTACCTTTTTCATAAAATAATAGCCCGGAAAAATAACTCTCCGGGCTATTATTGTTATTTCTTCTGTGCAAAATATTCTTTCGTAAGTGTAATGGCGGTTCCTGAAAGCAGAAATACACCAATTAAGTTGGGGATTGCCATGAGACCGTTGAATGTCTCAGCAATGCTCCAGAGAAGTCCCAGATTTACAGTTGCACCAAGGATTGCCACTAATGAATAGGCAATCATAAATGGGCGGATAACTTTTGCAGAGAATAAGAATTCAATGCAGCGTGCTCCGTAAAGTCCCCATCCGATAATCGTTGAGAACGCAAAGCAACACATGGCAACTGCTGTAAAGATAGAAACCCAGCCTCCGTATGTAGCAGTAAATCCGGAAATTGTAAGTTCTGCACCTGCCGCTGCACCGTAATTTACCGGCACGCCGCTTACAAGGATCACAAGTGCTGTCAGAGTACAGATCACGATTGTATCTGCAAATACCTCAAAGATACCAAACATACCCTGTTTTACAGGCTTGCTTGTATCTGCACAGGCATGAGCGATAGACCCTGTACCAAGTCCGGCTTCATTGGAGAAAATACCTCTGGAAACACCCTTTTTCATACTGAGGAAAAAGCTTCCGATCACACCGCCTGTCACTGCTGACGGATTAAAGGCTCCATAAACAATATCATGGAAAACTGCCGGAACTCTTCCGATATTTAAGATCACAACACCCAATGCAAGTACAATATAAAACAATGCCATAAAGGGCACCAGCTTCTCGGAAACACTTCCGATTCGCTTGATACCGCCCAGCAGTACCATACCAACCAGCAGCGTGATCACAATTCCAAGAATCAGATTCAGTCTGCCTGTAGAAGACTCTGAGATCACATTAAAGTTAATAAGAGCTGTATCAATTGCTGTTGTAATGGTATTTACCTGAGTAGCATTACCTGTTCCAAATACAGTCAGTACACCGAATGCAGAATAAAGAACTGCAAGAAATCTCCAGTTCTTTCCCAATCCGTTCTTAATATAATACATAGGTCCGCCTACATAATCCCCATGTCTGTTTCTCTCACGGAAATGTACTGCCAGGGTAACCTCTGTAAATTTCGTGCACATTCCAAGGAGCGCGGAAACCCACATCCAGAATACAGCGCCCGGACCACCAATGGCGATAGCTCCGGCAACACCGGCGATATTTCCAGTACCTACTGTACCTGCCAACGCAGTACAGACTGCCTGAAAAGGTGTCATGGAACCGTCAGAGGCCTCTTTTTTCTTAAAAATTCTTCCCAGTGTGGTTTTAAGCGCATACGGGAATTTGCGGATCTGGACAAAACCAGTCCGCAGGCTCAGGTAAAGCCCTACGCCGATAATACAGATCATAGCCGGGACACCCCAGATAAAATTATTTACGACGTTATTGATGGATTCAATTGTCTGAAGCATGTTAAATAAACCTTTCTTTCGTGTAATAATAACAGTTTAGCACTTTTTTCACCGTATGTACAGAAAAATTCTATTAAGATAAAGCATTAAAGCACAACAAGTTGCCAGAGCAAGCAGCTAAAATTATCCACTCCACTGCTCATTGCTTTTCGTAATTGAAGAAGGGGACTTACTTGATTCGGTTAAAAAGTCAAAATAACGTATAAATTTGTCATAATTTCAGTAGCATTTCCCCACTCAAACCTCTATTATTGTAAATATGAAATCAATGAAAACACCTATATATTTTCTAACAGTACTTAAGCGTTTCAGTTATTCGGTGTAGCGCCACGTAGCAAAGCGGATGATTTTATCCGCTTGACCATTTTCAACCTAAGGAGGACATGACAAAATGATTCAGAAATATACTTACGGGACCCCATTTGAAACCGATGCCATCGTAACTTCTATCCCGACTTCTGAGGGAACTCCTGCATACGGAACTATCTCCACAGAGAACGGCTTCTCTTTTGCTTATGACATGGATGACAACGATGTTGTCTATGGTCTGGGCGAATCAAACCGCGGAATCAACAAACGTGGATACGTTTATGAAAGCAACTGTTCCGACCAGCCAAACCATACAGAAGATAAAATCTCCCTCTACGGAGCACACAACTTCATCGTAATCTCCGGAAAACAGACTTTCGGTCTCTTCGTTGATTATCCCGGAAAACTGAAGTTTGATATCGGTTACACACTCTCTTCCCAGATAAAGATCACCTGTGAGGATGCAGATCTTTATCTGTATGTGATCGAGGGTGAAACCCCTTACGATATCGTAAAACAGTTCCGCAAAATCATCGGAAGAAGCTATATCCCGCCTAAATTCGCATTTGGTTTCGGTCAGAGCCGCTGGGGATATACAACTGCTGACGACTTCAGAAAAGCTGCTGACGGATATCGTGAAAACAATATTCCGATCGATATGGTATACATGGATATCGATTACATGGAAGACTACAAAGATTTCACAGTCAATCAGGAAAACTTTCCTGACTTTGAGGCCTATGTCAATGAAATGAAAGAAAAAGGCATCCACCTTGTCCCGATCATCGATGCAGGTGTCAAGGTAGAAGCTGGCTATGATGTTTATGAAGAAGGCGTTGAGAAGAACTACTTCTGCAAACGTGAAGACGGCAGTGATTTCGTTTCCGCTGTATGGCCGGGCTGGACTCATTTCCCGGATGTCCTGAACGCAGATGCCAGAGCATGGTTCGGACAGAAATACGAACGTCTCATTTCCAAAGGAATCGACGGTTTCTGGAATGACATGAACGAACCTGCAATGTTCTGTACACCGGAAGGCGTTGCTGAATTAAAAGAATACATCAAAGACAACTTCATGGACAAGGAAGAAGCACCTGGATTTACACTCGGTGATAAAGTAAACGCCCTTGCAAACAATCCGGAAGATTACAAACGCTTCTATCACAATGTAAACGGTCAGAAAATCCGCCACGACAAGGTACATAACCTGTTTGGCTATAACATGACCCGTGCAGCAGGTGAAGCATTTGAAAAAATCGCACCTGGCAAACGTTTCCTGATGTTCTCCCGTTCCTCCTATGTGGGAATGCACAGATACGGCGGAATCTGGATGGGAGACAATAAATCCTGGTGGTCACACATCCTTCTGAACTTAAAGATGCTTCCATCCCTGAATATGTGCGGTTTCCTTTACACAGGTGCAGATCTGGGCGGTTTCGGTGCAGATACCACACGTGATCTGGTACTGCGCTGGCTGGCACTTGGTGTATTCACACCTCTTATGAGAAACCACTCCGCTCTGGGAACCAGAGAACAGGAAGCTTACCAGTTTGAAAATATCGAAGACTTCCGCCATGTGATCGGTGTCAGATATCGCCTTGTTCCATATCTGTACAGTGAATACATGAAAGCTGCATTAAACGATGACATGATGTTCCGCCCATTGGCATTCGACTACACAGAGGATGCATTCGCAACTCAGGTAGAAGATCAGCTTCTTCTCGGAAACGAAATCATGATCGCACCTGTTTATACACAGAATGCAAAAGGCCGCTATGTATATCTGCCAGAAGAAATGATGTTCGTAAAATTCCTGCCTGACGGAACAATTTCTCAGGAGATTCTTGAAAAAGGACATCACTATGTAGAAGTTGCCCTGAATGAAGTTCCACTGTTTATTCGCAAAGGAAAAGCAATCCCGGTTGCTGATGTTGCGCAGACAGTAAAGGATATCAATCCGGCTACGATCCGCATGATCGGATATGAGGGAGCTGAATATGACCGTTATGATGATGACGGAGTAAGTGCTCTGTAATTTAACCAAATCAATCAGATTTATCTGCCTCAATTACAGGAATTACCAGACAGCAGTTAGAATTGAACGAGAAGTCACCTCATAAAAAATAAAAAGAAACAGTCACATATATCCAATGAATATCAATATATTCTCTCGGTTATGTGGCTGTTTTCTTTTAACTTATCAATTATCCCAGAGAACCTGGTTTTGCCGGAACAAAATTTCCACCTTCATCAATTGTTCCAAATTTTTCTTGATATTCTCCTTCAGTACGCAAAATTTTAGGTTTTTATTCTCTTTAGCAGATTCTACTCATGGGGAGAACATACTCATACCCATTGTATCCATGGAAGCCATACTTACGCTGTAGGGCTTTCTATCCTCCCCATAGAAACGCTTCTCCGAAGAAGTGGGCTAACATACTTACTTAATTCCGTTAAAAATTAATACGTATTCCATGCAGGAACATCGGAATCACCTCCAACATAATATGATTATCTTTTTCAATCATCTTCAATCACTTTGTTCAGCATCAAAATATCTATTTTCCTCCATACCTCGTTTCCAGCTATTCCATCAATTGTTAACCCTTCTTCTTTCTGAAAGTTCTTTATTGCTTCCGTTAGCTCTTCATTTGATTTTGTAACAGAGTTTCCATTGTAATATTGTAATTTTTCCAAACATTTTTTTAACAACTTCATATCATCATTTTCCGTTACAAAATATGTCTCATTATTTTCTGTATTTATCACAGCAACAACTTCCGTAAATAATGAATCACCCTCCCTGATATTTTCCGGGTCAAAAGGCAAAATCGGAATATTTTCTAAAGATCCATATTCAAAATATAATTCATTCAATAAATGAATACTTTTCTGAAATTTCTCCTGCTGTTTCAATTCTTCTTCCGTATAGTTTTCAAAAAATAAAGTATTATAATAATATAATACTTTATTCATTTTATCTACATCATCCGGATTCTCTTTTTCCAGTTGATCCATCGTCCCTGTTTCACGAGCCCACACATTATTCAAACAAATACTACAAATAAAGATAATCATCAATAACATTGCGTTTTTGCTTCTGTTATGTTTCATTTGATACTTCTCCTTTCTTCAGATACATTTCAGTTCTTCTTACTTATATTTAAATGATAACACATTCGTCGCAAAATTTTCTGAAACAGCGAAATTCATATATAAATTGGCGAAATTCGTTTTTTCAAAACATAGTGTGTTTTTTATAAGGTTTTTTGCCACAATTCCTCTCCAATATTTCTGTAATGTTGCACAAACAGTAAAAGATATTGAACCCGCTTTTATCTGCATGATCAGATATGAGGAAGCTAAATATAGCCGTTATAATAGCGACAGTATAAGTATGCTGTAATCATCTGCCCAAAACAGTTACCTCAAAAATAGCAATAAAAAGAAACAGTCACTTACATCTGATGAATTAAGATATTCACTCAAATATGTGACTGTTTTCTTTTTGAAATCTGTTTTATTACAGCTTCACAATCATTGTATTTTCCTTTTTAAAAACTATTTCTCCCAATGAACTTAAAAGTGCTACATTAACCCCTTCATATTTTTGATATTCACAGCTTCCAATAAAAATATAATTCACCTCATATTTATCAAGCAGTTCCTGTACTTCTTTTTTATCTGTTGAAGTATAAATAGTTTCCACGTCTGTTCTTCTTTTGTTTTCTTCATCAAGATTATTTCGCCATAACCATTCATGAACATACCATCCCAATACCGTCGGCAATCCTGTCATAGCAGAAACCCGGTTGTCATAGTCTTTATAACTGTCGCCGCAAGCTTCAAGAACGGTTGGCTGACCTGTAATATTTTTATTCAGCCATCGTATTGCTGCCGCATCTTCAGGAATGGCATTTTCTATATAAGCAGTTGCATTGAGAGTTTGGTATTTATTTTTCAGAGGAAAACCTGTAAACCAATTTGTTGTAGCATTTACGAAATATCCACAGGTAGATATAAGAAGTATTATTGCCATTCCCCCAACGGTTATCTGCACTTTTGATAATCTTACCTTTTTCTCATATCTATTATCCAATTTAGTTTCTTGCAAAATTTTTATTCTGTCTGCCACAAAAAATACCAGAATATACGACATCATAAGCGCAAAAAGTATATATGCCTGATAAGTCAACTTAAACATAGTATTTGCTCTTGGTGCTGTTTTTTCATAGATATCTCTTACATAAATGATTTCCGGAATCAATATTAGTCCCATTGCACAAAGAGAAAGTACAACTCCGTATAAATCAGAAACATTAATTTTGTAAAATAAATTCCTGTTTTTTTTATTTGTAAAATTCCTATTTTTTATCAGCGTAGATACGACAAATAATCCACATATAAGCAATGGAAAAGCCCATAATACACAAAACTGATAAAACGCCGTATGAATTTTCACTATTCCGATTCCCTGTACCATAACACTTTTAAACTGTAAATGGAATGGTAACGAAATCAACACCGCAGTCAGCAGAAGTTCTATCCATTGCACAACGCTCCATTTTATACCGGTTCTCATATCTGAAGGTTTCATATCTGTAGAATTAAGATATCTCTTCAAATTTCCAAAAAACAGTGTTCCACATATTACAACATAATAAATCATAAAATCCCATGTATTTGAAAACAGGAAAATTCCAAGGAACAGTCCCAGCAGAAATATCTCTTTCTGTTTCCAGCTTTTACCGGAATTTCTTTTTATCCATGCATATAAAATCCCCAATACTGCCAAAACAAAAAACACATTAATCACATGCGCATGTAAATCCCCAAGAACAAAAGAATATGAAGGAAATTCATGAATTGTCTCGTCCCCTGTCACAGGTGGATCAAATCCTATAAATCGTGTTGTGCTTGGAAACCAGTAATCTTCTCTTATCCCCAGTAATGTAAAAATTTTTCCATATATAATATAATGAAGGTTTCCACTCATGGATACAGATAAACCTGCTAAAATACCTCCAAAATCTGTTATCCATGCTCTTCCCCTTTTACCTAATTTATCCTTAAGCATCTGGCGCACAAGACTAAATGGCAATACAAACGCAAATGCAGCTATCATGGTACGCATAAGATTGTATGTAATCTCTACCTTTGTTCCTGTAAGTTTCGTAAGAAACACCGCAAAATATTGACCACCATAATAGTAGTTAAAAGCTTTGCCAGCATACCACATATCTTCTGACGGAAGTGTTGTGCTACGCATCATAGACTTCATAAAACCAAAATCCATATATTTTTCAGTTCCATGAGCTGCCGGATGAAATCCTGCCATATATGTCCACAAAAGAAATACAACAAAGAAAATCACTTCTTCCCAATAAACAAGTTCCATATGTTTCCACGGAAAAACCTTTCTTTGTTTTCCATATATTCCATAAGCAATACTGCTCCCCCCACATAAGGTAGTAATTACGACAGAACTCAATGTGGTAAAGTGAACCACTTTTATAGAAGTCAAAATCCATACTCCATATCCGCATATCACTATTGCTATAACCTTTGAATTCATCCATCCATTATCATCAAAACCTTTGAATATCTGAGCCGTTATCGGCATAAATACCAATCCAAGAATCCATAAAATTTCCCACCATATCATGAATGTAAAGAAATCGGATCCTAACAGCCAAAAAGCAACTCCTATCAATAGCCCTGCTGCCAGTAATTTAAATTTATTTACTTTTTTCATAATAATATATTTCTCCATATTTTTTTTATAATTAAGCAAAAATATACCAGTCACTTCATCATATAAGCTACAATAACTCTATATCTTTTTTTGCATCATTTGTATTTGAATAATATCATATTTATTGCAAAATTTTCTAAAATGGCGAAATTCATATATAAATTGGCGAAATTCGTTTTTCGAGAACATATTGTGGTTTTTTATGATGTTTTCTGTCACAATATTTTCCCTCTTGACTAATTTTCTGCAAAATAAAAGACAGCGCAGTCCTACCACTACACTATCTTTCATAGATTCTATATAATTTATAAGTATAACATTACCCTTACCGTAAAAATCTGATTTGTATTCGAAACATCCATAAATCCCTGATATTTCTCTACCATCTTCCTGACATTTGCAAGACCAATGCCATGTCCTTTTTCTTCCTTCGTTGACAATAATTTATTTTGTTCTACATCCAATTCATGTTGAAAACTGTTTTTAATTTCCATGGAAAACATACCTTTTTCATAGTATATATTCACTGACATCCATTTATCTTCTGTCTGCTCTGCTGCTTCTATTGCATTCTCTGTCAGGTTTCCCAAAATCACATTCAGATCAAATGCTGATATACACAAATCAGATGGTACCCGTACCTCATACTCTACATGATTCAGTTTCTTTTTTGCCTGTCCCAGAAGATAATTTAGCAGACTGTCAAGATTCTTGTTCCCACAACTGACCAGTTCAGACTGGTTCTGCATATACTCCCCCATGTCCTGTATATATTTCTGAATTTCTTCATTATTCTGATTTCCAGCCATAAATGCAAGTTCTCCCAGATGATTTTTCAGGTCATGGCGTAGAGCTTTTACTTTCTCTTCCGATTGCATCAACACATCCAACTGGTGAGAATAAATGAGCATTTGTTTTTCCATAAGAGATTGTTCTTCCAGTTTCTTATACGCACTTATCAGAACATCATATAAATAGAAAATCTAGTTATCAACGCAAACATTTACTCTCTGTCCCTCCACACACGTTCCGCCAGTTGCTTTCTCACTGATTTCCGATATGGCTGGCTGATCGGAATTGTATCTCCGTTTTTCATTTTCACAGATTCATAAGAACATTCTTCGATATAATCAAAATTGATCAGATACGACTGATGAATCTGAATGAAATTTCCATGTTTTCCTGTTACAGCTCTTACAACTCTATTTCAAGACAAAAGTACCCTTTGGTTTCGCGTGGAGTACTCTCAGGGAAACCAAAGGGTTCATATATGAAAGTTATTCTTTGTCTTTATTTGCCAAAACAATATAACGGTAAATTTCTGTAAACGGGATCTCTTTTTCTCTGCTCAACTGTGCAACGCTCTCATATTCCGGATAAAGCTGCTCTTTTCCATTCAAAGTGCATACCTTTGCCAGAACTTCTCCCCAGGGAGTCGGAAGGGTTCTCGTTTCTCTGGGAAGAATCGTACGTTCCATTCTGCTATAACGAATTCCAATCGTAGTAGTTTCTTCAAAAATAATATTCTGAAGCGTTTCTATATCTTCTTCCTTACAGATCACATTCAGAACCCATGCAGGTCTGTTCTTTTTCATAAAAACAGGCACATAATGCACATCTCTGGCACCGGCTTTCATTAGACGCTCCATCACAAATCCCAGAACTTCTCCACTGCAGTCATCAATGTTTGTCTCCATCTTGATAATCGTATCTTTAGTTTCCTGATTTTCAGCCTTCGGATTATTTCCGATTTCCGGGTTTTTGAATTCTTCTGACTGAGCCTTTGCCTCATCTGTTTCTGCGCTCTGCGAGATAATCATTGCCCTTAGGATTCCCGGGCATTCATACTGGCGTTTACCTGCACCGATTCCAATCTTCTGGATTTCAAATGTTTCCGGAAGTTTATCCTTTGTTTTCACTGCTGCCACTATCGCCGCACCTGTAGGCGTTACAAGTTCACCTTCTATCTCTGTCATTTTCAGATATAAATGATTGGCATTTACTATATTTGCAACTGCCGGAACCGGGATTGGCAGGATGCCATGCTGACAACGGACAGTTCCACGTCCCTCACAGAGAACAGGAACGATCACCTCTGTAACATCCAGATCATCCAGGCAGACTGCCACAGACACAATATCCACAACAGAGTCCACTGCTCCCACCTCATGAAAATGCACCTGATCTACAGGAACATTGTGTGCTTTACTCTCTGCCTCTGCAAGAATTTCAAATATACGCAATGCAATCTTCTTTGCATTCTCAGTCATTGCACTATGCTCTATAATATAGGTAATTTCTTTTATTCCACGGTGTTCGTGATGGTGATGGTCTTGCGCTGTTCCTGTGCCATGGGCGTGATTGCTCTCATGGCCTTCATGATGATGTCCATGCAGATATTCCATATCATGGTCATGATTTTCATGATCTTTATCCAGCACAACATCAAAATCACATGCATCTATTCCGGACTTCACAACTCTGCTGATCTTTGTCTCAAATCCTGATACCTTAAGACTCTTCAGCACCCTGTCCAGCACTGAGCGGTCAGCTCCCAGATCAAGAAGAGCCGCAACCGTCATATCACCACTTATCCCTGAATAACATTCCAGATATAATGTTTTCCCCATAATCAATTTCCTTTCTCATCTGTACCTGCTGCCAGACGGTTGATCTGTGTTGCCAGATAGCCGGCACCGTAGCCGTTATCAATATTCACCACAGCAATCCCGTTCGCACAGGAATTGATCATGGTAAGAAGTGCCGAAAGACCATGCATACTTGCACCATAACCCACAGATGTCGGTACTGCGATCACCGGTCTGCTCACCAGACCGCCCATCACACTGGCAAGGGCTCCCTCCATTCCCGCAACTGCAATTACACAGTTCGCACTCTGGATTGTCTCCAGTCTGGAGAATAAACGATGCATTCCGCTGACTCCCACATCATAAATACGTTCAACATTTGTACCAAAATATTCCGCTGTCTGTGCAGCTTCCTCAGCAACCGGAATATCTGCAGTTCCTGCTGAACACACGGCGATCTTACCAATACGCTTCTTATCTTTCTTTTCAACCTTTAAGATGCGTGAGATCGGATCATATTCCACTTCCGGAAACTTCTCCTTCACCAGTTCATACTGATGTTGGGAAGCTCTGGTTCCGAATACCTCACCGTCTTCTCTGTATAATCTTTCAAAAATATTCAGAAGATGTTCATCTGCCTTATTACTGCAGTAGATTACTTCTGCGAAACCGGTTCTTGCCTTGCGGCTTGTATCCAGCTTCGCATATCCCATTTCTTCATAACTTTCTTTCTTAAGGATTCTCTCTGCCTCTTCTACAGATACAGAACCACTTTTTACACTTTCAAGAATCTCCTGTAAGGTCATGGATTCCTCCTTTTAGAACACCACCTGCACCAGAAACATACAGACAACCGTTCCCACTATAATACTGAGCAGTGTATTTCTCTTCCACAAATGAAGATTTTGCTGTTATCATTCTTTGTCCTTATCAGCGCCCTTATTTCCACGCTGATCATAGTCGTCCAGGAAATTGTAGTATTCTCCATCTTTATGATATCCCATAACAGTACGAAGATTAATATCCCGCACACTGTTAAAGATATTCGTCTCGATCACACTGCTTGTATTTCTAAACTGTGCAACCAGCTCTTTCATCTCATCACGCTTGGAACCACGTCCGCCCCCACAGCTTACACAGTTCTCGGTGAAACGGCATGCACACTGAATGAAGTGCAGCCCATTAGTATCTCTCCATGCCTTGATTGCAGATTCCTTGATCAGATACATGGGACGGATCAGTTCCATTCCCTCAAAATTCTGACTGTGCAGCTTCGGCATCATAGTCTCCACCTTACCACTGTACAGCATACCCATGAGGATTGTCTCGATCACATCATCAAAATGATGTCCCAGCGCAATCTTATTACATCCCAGCTCCTTGGCATGAGAATACAGATAACCACGTCTCATTCTCGCACACAGGTAACAGGGATTATTCTCAATTTCTGCCACTGTATCAAAAATATCACTTTCAAAAACCGTAAGAGGAATTCCCAGAAGCTCTGCATTATCCTGAATAATCTTCCAGTTATCCGCATTATAGCCCGGATTCATTACCAGAAACACCAGTTCAAAATGAATCTTCCCATGACGCTTCAGCTCCTGAAGCAGCTTCGCCATCAGCATAGAGTCCTTACCACCTGAAATACAGACAGCAATCTTATCTCCCTCCTGAATCAGCTGATACTGATTCAAAGCCTTGGTAAACGGTCTCCAGACTGTCTTTCTGAACGTCTTGATAATACTGTGCTCAATCTCTTTCGTCTTCAGTTCCTTCTGCTCCTTAGCATCATTCTCCATAAAACGGCTCAGAGAAAGTCTCAGATACGCACGATATCCACCTTCAATATTCACAGCCTCATACCCTGCATCACTCAGCTTCTCCACACAGTCCCGGCTTCTGTCCCCCGTATGGCAGAGAACATATACTGTTTTATCTTTATCAACAGCCTCCATCTTCTCATCAAACTCATCCAGCGGAATATTCACCGCCCCAGGAAAAGACCCTCTACTATACTGATCCGCCGGCCGCACATCCACGATCGTAATCTCAGAAGCATCAATCTTCTCCAACTCTTCCACACTAATTGTATTCATATATAACCTGCCTTTATCTCTTAAAAATCAATCGCCTACATCTGATGAATCACCCTATATTTCCGCCCAATTCACCAGCCATCATTATACTTTGAAACCCCATGATAGTCAACATATTCCCTCGCCATTGACTCGTAACAGTCCCTGTTTCGTTACTGTGTGAACGGAGTGAACAGTAACACAAAAGGAACAGAGCCAATGCCCTGTTCCCTTTTTATTATTTATAAACTTTTACACCAAAGGATTCATGAATGATAGTACGAGCCTCTTCAATGGTTTTAAACTCTTCTGCTTTCAGCATCTGTGCTGTGATATTTCCGATTGCAGTTGCCTCTCCTGGACCTGCATGGATTTCTTTCTTTGTTGCCTTTGCAGTCAGCTCATTGAGATATCCTGCGTTGGAACCGCCGCCCACGATATGAATACGGCTGTAAGTCCTGCCTGTCATCTCTTCCAGCTCTTTTGCTGTCTTTGCATAGCATTCCGCAAGACTTGTGTAGATAACTGTTGCAATCTCTCCCAGAGTTTCCGGAACCTTCTGTCCTGTTCTGCGGCAGTAATCCTTAACTTCCTCTGTCATATTGTCAGGAGAAAGGAAACACTCATCATTTGCGTCTACTCTTGACGGGAAATCCTTTGCTTCCTCTGCCATTGCGCAGATTTCTGCAAAGCTGTATGCATCATTTACTTCATGACGCACAGACTGGATCATCCAGAGTCCCATGATATTCTTCAGGTAACGGAAACGGCCTGCATAACCGCCTTCATTTGTGAAGTTCATCTCACAGCTCTTCTCAGAGCAGTCAGCTTCTTTTCTCTCAATTCCCATCAGTGACCATGTTCCTGAACTAATGTAAATAAAGTCATCATCATTTGCAGGAACTGCCAGTACAGCGGATCCTGTATCATGTGTTGCAGGTGCAACTACTTCCAGATCAAAGCCCACTTCTTCCCTGATCTTATCTGACAGATGTCCGATGCCTGTTCCGGGCATGATCAGCTTCTGGAACATTTTTCTCGGATAACCGAGCATATCGATCAGTTCATAATCCCAGTCCTTAGTGATCGGGCTTACAAGCTGTCCTGTCGTAGCTTCTGTGTACTCACAGGTTTTCTGTCCTGTAAGAAGGAAATGGAAGTAATCCGGCACATGAAGAAGTGTCTCTGCCTGTTCCAGATATTCCGGATGTTTCTTTTTCACTGCCATCAGCTGATAGATCGTATTATAATCAGCTTTCTGGATACCTGTTCTTGCATAGAGATCTTTCAGGGAAATTGCCTTATAAACTTCTTTATCCATTCCCTCTGTACGGTGGTCACGATATCCTACTGTATTTCCAAGAACATTGTCATTTTTGTCCAGAAGTACGAAGTCAACGCCCCATGTGTCCACGCCCATACTTACCGGAATCTTGCCAATCTCTTTGCATTTCTTCAGACCATTTACAACCTCTTTGAAAAGACGGTCAAATTCCCAGCAGAGTTCTCCGTCTTTCTTTACCATTCCATTCTCAAAACGATAAATTTCTTCCAGAACCATTTTTCCGTTTTCCATATGTCCAATGATGTGACGTCCGCTGGATGCTCCGATATCTACTGCTAAATAATATGCTGCCATTGCAAAACCTCCTCAATATATGAATTTATACGCTTTTCATATCTGATGATTTCATTTTATCTCAACTTACTCCCCAAAATAAGAACCTTGTTTGTCTGAAAAAGTGTCCTTATTTGCTCTTTTGAAATCTATCGTCGAAATAAGTATCTTTACAACTTAATAAAATCATCATTTCCAATCATTGTTTTATTGTTTGAACAACAACGCCGCACTTGCCATACGGCAGTGCGGCGTCTGTATTTGTATTAATAATTAATACTTAATTCTAAGGATTCATTTCCTCTCGATATTTACTTATCGATTAGTCATAAAGGTTAGGAGCGATTTCTTCGCTGTCCATGTTTGTGGAATCATACCAGTATCCATCTGTAGGAACATCTTCAAGTTCCTGTCCGTTAGCTGCTGCTGTCAGAGCGTAGATTGCATAGTAACCCATCATCAGAGGAGACTGTGTAACAGCACCGATGAATGTTCCATCCTGTACAGCGGCTTTAATGATAGAACCAGCATCGAAACCAACACCGATAACATCGCCTGCTCCTGCGTCAGAACCAAGAACGTTCAGGTTAGCATTAGCTGCAAGAACACCTTCTGCTGCTGTCTGGTTGGAACCGAAGATAGCGATGCAGTTTTCCTGAGAAAGGATTGCCTGAGCCTCTGTTGAGCAAAGCTCTACAGTTGTCTGTGCAGGAACAGCGACCTGGATAACAACGTCTGCGTCTGCTTCTTTTGCATCTGCACCTTTAGCTGCGTTTACATAGAACTCGTTACCTTTAACTGCAACTGTTTTTCCGTCAGCCTGAATAAGTTCGATCATTTTGTCAATGAATCCACCACCACGCTGCTGGATGTTCTGAGCTGTGGCATCCTGGTTAACTTCACCGATGATGACCTGTCCATCTGCATTAGCTATAACATCTTTGATTGAATTATACATGTTTTCAGCTGCAACAGAACCAGCCTGTGTGTTATCTGTACAAACTTCACATACTACAGATCCTTCCGGAGCATCAGCGATACCTGTATCAAATGTTACTACCGGGATTCCTTTGTCAGCACATTCCTGAAGTGCATCAAGAACAGAAGATGTATCACATGCAGCAAGACCTAATCCGGCCGGCTTTGCAGCGATTGCTGTGTTGATCATGTTAACCTGGTCAGCGATATCAGATTCACTGTTTGGTCCCTGTGCTTTGTATGTAACACCAAGTTCATCAGCAGCTTTCTTCATACCTTCCTGAGCTGCATCCCAGTATGTAGACTGGAAAGATTTAACCATCATCGGGAAATCATAAGCTTCATTAGCTTTCAGATCTTTGAACTGTTCCGGCATATCGGCTGCCATAACGCTTGATGCGGACATTCCTGCTACCATTGCTGCACACATAACTAATGCGATCACTTTTTTTGCTTTCATTTAAAATTTCCTCCTTTTAAATATACATTTTTAATATAGTTTTTTTATAAATGATACCCCGGAGGCTTCCTCTCTCGTTCCGCCTTCCCCAAAATACACATATGACAATACTGTCGCCGAACATCCCCTAGAAGCCCTCCGTTGTTTCATATCCTGCTGTTTTGCATCTGTCGTAAGATGCATTTTTCTTTATTCAGTTTTGAAAATTATTTTGCTGCTGCTTTCTTTTCTTTCATGATATCGATCAGTACTGCAATGATAAGAACTGCACCTGTAATGATCTGCTGCCAGTTTGCCTGAAGTCCGATATATGGAAGACCGGTTTTCAGAAGCATGATAACGAAGATACCGGCTAAAGTACCGATTACTGATCCATAACCACCTGTTGCTGCAACACCACCTACGAATACTCCACCGATGGCATCCATTTCAAGTCCTGCACCGGTACCAGGCTGTACAGTTGGTGTAACTGCCGCATATGCGATAGCTGCAAGACCTGTGAAGAGTCCGCATACTACATATACCATAACATGATAGAATTTAACGTTGATTCCCGAAAGAGCTGCTGCTTCTTTATTGGAACCGATCGCGATCGTATAACGACCGAATTTTGTATGATTCAGAACATATTCCATTACAAGGACCAGAATGATCATCCATAAGAAACCGATAGGATAACGGGAAGCACTTCTTCCTGTTCCAACTGTAATCTTAAAGATTGAATGGAACCATCCGCCCTCCTGTGTAAGTCCCGGCCAGGGAGTGGCACTGCACAGGGATCCTGCACCTCGGGTAATCATACATGTACAAAGTGTTGCAAGGAATGGCGGCAGGTTCATAATACCGATCAGCACACCATTTGCTGCTCCTACAATAATTCCAAGTACAATGCAAAGTAACATTGCAAGTACAACCGGAAGATTATTATTTCTTACCAGAGATCCTGCGATCAATGCGTAACATACCATACCTGTTCCGATTGACAGGTCTACACCTCCTGTAATAAGAGGGAATGTAACACCGATTGCCATCAGAAGATCATAATATGAGAAATCCAGCATACTCAGGATTGTGGTATACTGTCTGAACTCCCTGCTCTTAAAGGAGAAAATTGCAAACAGTACAATAATAACCAGTAATACAATAAATCTCTGATCACTTAAAATACTTTTTTTCTTCTTAGTCATGACTTTCCTCCTTAATTGATGTTCCGTGTTGCATGATTCATAATGTGTTCCTGTGTAGCTTCGGAAATATCAATATTTCCTGTAATCTTACCTTCACACATAACGATAATACGGTCACTCATACGGAGAACTTCTGTCATTTCAGAAGAAATCATGATAATAGATTTACCTTCTGCAGCCAGTCTGTTCATTAACTTGTAAATTTCATTCTTGGCACCAACATCAATACCTCTGGTCGGCTCATCAAAAATAAGAATCTCACTGTCTCGTGTCAGCCATTTTGCGATAACGACCTTCTGCTGGTTACCACCGGAAAGATTGACTACCAGCTGCTCGCAGTTTGGAGTTTTGGTTGCCAGCTCTTTAACGTATTTCTCTGAAACCTCTTTTTCTTTTGATTTATTAATGAAGATACCACTGGTAAATTCTTCCATGGTTGCCAGCGTAGTATTCTCTGTTACAGATTTCTGTACGACACAACCATATCTTCTTCTGTCCTCTGACAGATAACCAATACCATATTTAACTGCATCCTGAGGACTGTTGATAGTTACCTCGCGAAGCTGTCCATCTTTTCCCCTTATAGAGATCTTTCCACTCTGTTTCGGGTCAGCACCAAACAGTGCTCTTGCTGTCTCAGTACGTCCGGCTCCCATCAGTCCTGAGAAACCAAGGATCTCACCTTTGCGAAGTTCAAAGCTTACATTCTGAACCATCTTACCTGCATTCAGGTTCTCTACCTTAAGAACAACAGGTGCATCCGGTGCAACCATGCTGTGTTCCTTAGGATCTTCATAAATGACACGTCCAACCATCATGTTGATGATGTCTTCTTTTGTACTGTCTGCTGTGATCAGCGTTCCTACATAACCACCATCTCGCATGACTGTTACTCTGTCAGTGATCGTTTTGATCTCATCCATACGGTGGGAAATATAAACGATTCCAAGACCTTTCTTACGAAGATCACGGATAATCTCGAATAAGTCTGCAATCTCTTTCTCTGTCAGTGCTGCTGACGGCTCATCAAAGATAATAACCTCTGCTTTGTGGGAAATAGCCTTTGCGATCTCACACATCTGCTGTTTTCCGACGGTAAGATTGTTCATCTTTTCTTTTGGATTGATTTCAATGTTCAGTTCCTGAAAGAGTTTTTTGGAATCTTCGATCATTTTCTTATCATCAATGCTGAACCCTTTCTTTGGTTCACGTCCGATAAAAATATTCTGAGCTACGGTAAGATCACCTACCATGTTCAGCTCCTGATGCACGATTACAACACCTGCATCCTGCGCTTCTCTTGTGTTATGGAATTCAGTTTCCTTTCCTTTATAGGTAATGGATCCTGAATCTTTCTGATAAATACCGGTAAGAACTTTCATCAATGTAGACTTTCCGGCACCGTTTTCTCCCATAAGAGCATGTACTTCGCCGCGTTTCACTTCAAAATTAACGTGATCCAGAGCATGAACTCCAGGAAAGGACTTATCAATGTCCTTCATAGTCAAAATAACTTCACCCATTGTTACATCCTCCCTTCCGATCAGTTCTTTCTGCGTCTTGCAGAAACGTCGACATAAACTGCTACAATTACGATAAGTCCTGTGATGATCATCTGCTGACCTTTACCAAGACCAAATGCCATGATACCCTGCTGAAGAAGAGAAATGATAAATACACCGATGACTGTACCGCCGATAGAAGCAAGTCCGCCAACCATGGATGTACCACCCATTACACAGCCTGCAATCGCTTCATTGTTGTACTGATCGCCGTATCCAGGCTGAACAGTTGTATAAGCGCCAACAAAGAAAATTGCTCCGATTCCTACAAGAACACCGCAGATCACATAAGCAAGCATTCTCCATTTTTTTGTATTAACACCGCTGAGTCTTACTGCTTCGCTGTTAGAACCAAGACAAAGGATATAACGTCCCGGTTTTGTGTTATAAAGAATAATCCCACAGATCACTGCTGCTGCCAGGAAAATCACAAGTCCTACAGGGAATCCCTTATAGGAGATAAGATTTCTGAACCATCCGTTTACAGGATCACTTCCCAGCGGCCAGCTGACGGACTGTGTCTTTGTAAATACAGATGCAATACCTTTTGCAATGTTCATAGATGCCATGGAAATGATAAATGGCGGAACTGACATATAAGATACCATCCAGCCATTAAACACGCCAAATGCAAATCCGATCAGGATACAGATCACCATTGCTGCTGCACAAGGTACATGATAAGATGTCATGCAGTAACCTGAGATCAGGGCACAGCAGAACATTACCGGTCCAATGGAGAAATCGATTCCTCCAGTGGCAATTACAAATGTTACTCCAAGTGACAGAAAGCCCAGGAAGTATACATAGTTCAAAGTAGATTTGATACTGTCACCTACAGGGAACTTACTTCCCAGAACTACTTTGAAGACTACGAACATAAGAACCAGAATACATGCTAACAGGATTCTGTTCAGACCGAGTTTCTTCACAATTGGATTTTGTTTCAACTTTTCCAAGTTTTTCACCCTCCTTACGTTATTTCGTATCTCTTTGTTTTCTATATCTTACCTTACCTGTCGGATAATTGTAATGAAATATCTTCCAAAAAAAGGTTAAATATTTCCTTTTTTTCATCCGGAAATATTTAACCTTTTTGCTTCTTTTATCCTTATATTATGCAGTCGTTTCAACGCGTCAGTCAGCTAAACGGGAAGATCAGCCGTTCAATATCACTGTTATACATATTCTCCGGCGTAACCAGCTCGCATCCTGAATCAATATTCTTCTCTACTGCATCCCCGTTAAGCATATGAATGGTTTCTTCCACTCCGATATACCCCATCCGGAATGCTTTCTGCACAATAATTCCCTTATAAACGCCCATTTCCATAAGATTGATGGCCTCCTGAGAACAGTCCACACCAACTACTGCGATCTTATCTTTCGCTCCTGCATCACTGACTGCTCTTCCCACACCAACTGCAGAATATTCGTTCATTCCTGCAATCAGTTCCAGATCCGGATATTTCCTCATCAGTTCCTGCGCCAGTTCATAGGATTTCTCATAGAGTGAGTTACAGTAGACAATATCTACTATGTTATCAGCATAGTCACCAAGACCTTCCCTGAATCCCTGTTCTCTCTCCACAGCCGTGGAAACACCTTTTACATGGCTGACAATGGCTATCTTTGAATCTTTATCGATTAATTTTCTGGCATACTCTCCTAACATCCTGCCCGCATTCACATTATCTGTGGCAACTGTAAGATCCTGCAATTCTTCTTTTGTATAGGAATCAATATAGGTAATACGGATTCCTTTTTCTTTTGCTTCCTTCAGAAGTTCATCTGATGCATCCATGCTGGAAGGAGAAAACAGAATCGCATCCGGTTTCTGCTCAATGGCCTTTTTCAGAAGTTTATTCTGTTCTTCTATATTCTCTTCTTTATCCGGAGCCAGGATTTCAAGGTCAGATTCATATTCCTCTGCCGCCATCTTACAGCCGGATATTACCGAAGTCCAGAAATCATTGGTGTTATCCCTGATCTTTGGAATATAAATGAGGGAGCATTTTTTCGTCTGTGTCGCCTCCGGTTTCAGGATTCCGGCAAAAATCACCACTGCTGCCGCCATAAGGATTGCAACTGTTATAATCTCTTTTTTATGACTTTTCATGGGATTCCTCCTGTATTCCGGGAATTACAACAGATGCTGTGGTTCCCTTTCCTTTTTCACTGTGATAGATAATGCCATAATCTTTTCCGTAATATAAAACCAGACGCTGCTGCACATTGTACACCCCAACTCCATTGGAACGGTAATTCACCTTATGCTTATCATAAATATGTTTCAGAGTTTCCTCATCCATTCCCACACCATCGTCCGTAATATCGATTACTGCATTCTCACCTTTCATATATCCATGTACTGTCAACAGTCCTTTACTGTCTTTATATTTTAAGCCATGATAAATTGCATTCTCCACGAGCGGCTGCAATACCAGACGAATGATAGGTACCTGTGTAATGGATGGATCTGCCTTTATCTCAAATTCCAGCTTATCCTTGTAGCGCATCTTCTGGATCGTGAGGTAACTTCTGACATATTCAATCTCCTGTCCGACTGTTACAAGCTCATCCTCATTGCTGATACTCTGTCTGAGCAGTCGCGCCAGAGAAGCCGTCATTATCACCACTTCCTCATTCTTCTTTCCTTCAGCCATCCAGATAATAGAATCCAGCGTATTATACAGAAAATGTGGATTGATCTGCGACTGCAGGGCTTTCAGTTCTATTTTTCTCTTCTGCTCCTGCTCCTTTACATTCTGCTCCATTAATTCCCGTATCCTGTGCGTCATCACATTAAAAGATCTGGTAAGACTTCCTATTTCATTGTCGGAAATCACCTCTATATCTTCAATATCAAAATTTCCTTTCTGCACACTTTTCATGGAATCACGAAGCTTCTGGATCGGCAGCGTAATATTCCTGGCAATCAGGCTGGAAATCAGAAGAGCAACTATGATCAGCCCCACTGCTACCAGCACATAAATACTTCTTGTCTGCCTGCTGTTTCGTAAAAGTTCAGACATATTCATGCATCCCACAATAGTCCATCCTGTGATATCAGAATGGGACAGTGCATAAATTTTCTCGTCATCTCCCTTTCCGACAGTAACAATATCTGATTTTGCATTCATAACAAGTGAAATGTTCTCTGTCTGCAGTTCATTATATAACTGCTGCTGTTGTGGATGATAAACGATATTTCCATTCTGATCAAGAATAAAAACATATCCTTTATCTCCCATGCTGCTCTGTGCACAGAGTTCACTGATCGCACTGTAATTCAGATCCAGAAAAACTACTCCATCCTCTGCTTCTGTTCCTATATAATTGCGGATTCCTCTGCTGAGTGTGATGACCCATGGTCTTTCTCCCTTTATCACATTCTGCACATGAGAAGATGTCAGATTATACCGGTCATATTTTCCGACTGCATCTGCATACCATGGCTGTGTATTAAGATCTACATATGTATTTCTCACAGATAATCCATTGTCAAACAGAGATGGAGAGTTCTTATCCTCTCTGACAATCCCGATATTTCTGATATCCGCCCTGCCCTTCAGGATCGTTTTAAACTGTTCCACAAGGCGCTGTCTGTATTCACTGTAATTTTCATCCTTTATGGCTCCATATCCTTTTTCACTGTACAGATATTTATAAGCATCACCGCTTTGCGCGATCACTGACGCAATATTATCCATATAACTGATATACGAATCTATATTCTGATTCAGCTGTTTGATGATCGTCTGTGTATACATGACAGAATTTTCATAAATAGATGAATTCGTATATCTCAAGGATACCACTGTCACAACCAGCACAGCACTTAATACCAGGATCGACACCGCACAGAAAATAGAACTCTGAATACTCTTAAATTTTGAAGAAATCTTCATCGGCGTTTCTCCCTTGCATATTCGGTAGGTGTTTTTCCTGTCATCTTCTTAAATGAAATTCCGAAATAGTGTGGATCTGAAAATCCTACTTTTTCCGCAATCTCATAATTCTTCAGAGTTGTATTCTCCAGGAGTTCCTTCGCCTTCTCCATTCTGATCCTGGTAAGTGATTCGACAAATGTTTCCCCTGTCATCTCCTTAAAAATAGTACTGAAATAGCTGGTACTGATATTCAGATAAGAACAGATACTGTTCAGACTCAGATCCGGATCCATATAATTTTTCCGGATATAATCCATAGCCATCATTCCCTGCCTCTGGCCGTTGGAACTATTCAGATCCTGAAGTGATTCAAATACTCCTTCAGCATACTCCTTCACCAATGTCACTGCTTTATCAAAGGTTTTTGCCTGAGAAACTTCTTTCAGAAGCTTCTCTCTCTGAGCAATGATCTTTTCCGGATCATCACTCAGGGACTGGCAGGTATTTCCGATGGCACGTATCACCTGCTGAAGATAAATGCAGGCATAGCTTTTCTCCACCAGTGCCCCTTTGATCTCATGATCGATCTGCTCCAGGATTTCTGTCACTTTCTGCCTGTTTCCGACCTTTATCTCTTCTGTCAGTGTTTCCAGAGATTTTATAAGATTAATACTGTTGTCCGTTTTCTTTTCTTCCATATCCAAAAGGAGGCTGCCTCCCAGCAGATACCGATAGCCAATGGCTTTCTCAGCAAGCTTATAGGAATAGACCAGTTCCTGAGGTGATCTCACCCAGCTTCCGATTCCTATAGAAGTTTCAATCCCAATCACTTCTTTTACTTTCTGCTGGATTTCCTGACAGATACTATGTATTTTGTCTCCGAATTCTCTGGATCTGCATCCTGTAAATATAATGCATACCCGGTTACTGCCTTCCTGATAAGCAACACCTGCGTTCTCTCTGGTCACAATTTCATTGCTTATATTAAAAAGTACAAAGGACATCAATGCGCTTTCCTGCTGTTTATGCATATCTACCTGATACATTTCTGAGTAAGTGTCCATATCAAAAACAGCTACTCTGTAGCTCGAACAGTCAAAGCTGATCCCCAGCTTTTTCAGTTCCAGAAGACTTACCTGTACATCTCTGGTACAATTTACAAGAGTCTCCAGTGCTTTCGACCGGATGACATCCACATTCTTGTGATAATCCTTTGAAGTCTGCGACAGGGATTCCATTTTTTTCTGTTCTTTTTTTCTGGAATCCAGCTTTTCTTTCATATTCCGGAGCACTTTTGTCAGTTCCATTGCTGTGACAGGTTTGAGCATATATTCACTTACATTATAACGGATTGCTTTCTTCGCATATTCAAATTCCCCAAAACCGCTGAATATAACAATAAGAATATCCGGATAATTATCATGAAGAAACTCGCTCAATTCCATACCATCCATATAAGGCATACAGATATCTGTCAATACAACATCCACTTTGTGGCTCTGCACAAATTCCACTGCCTGTCTGCCATTCTCACAATCCCCCACAAGCTCACAGTCCAGGCTTTTCCAGTCAATGTTCTCCCTGATTGCATCCCTGACCAGGATTTCGTCGTCTACCAATAATATTTTGTACATATTAAATTTTATCCCCCATAAGATCAGGCATCATCCCCTGCCTGATAACCCAATAAAAATTACTACTTCCTTTTACTTATTTAACCGAATCAGGTAAAACCTCCGCAAAGCAGCTATTCGGTTATAAGCGAACAGTAAAGCAGGTTTCGAATATCTGCGTGATTCACTATAATGATAATAGCATATTTATACTATTTTTTCAATTTTTTCAATATATTTTTGTGCATTTCACACAACTCTGTGTGTTACTGTTTCCTCCGCTGTAAACTATAAAAATTTACTCTTTTTGCGTAAAATATTGCCTTGAATAATCTGATTTTTTTCATTAAACTGTTTACAATGATTTTCAGAATTTTGAAAGGAGAATACAAATTATGTTAAAGGGAATTCCTGAAATTTTATCACCGGAATTATTAAAAGTTTTATGTGAAATGGGACACAGCGATCGTCTTGTTATCGCAGACGGTAACTTCCCTGTTGAATCTATGGGAAAGAATGCCATCACTATCCGCTGTGACGGACATGGTGTACCGGAAATCCTGGATGCGATCCTCAAACTGTTTCCACTGGATACTTATGTAGAGCATCCTGTAAATCTCATGGAAGTTATGCCTGGCGATAATGTAGAAACACCAATCTGGGATACATATAAAGAAATCGTTGCAAAATATGACGAGCGCGGCGATAAAGCGGTTGGAAATATTGAACGTTTCGCTTTCTATGAAGAAGCCAAAACTGCATATTGCATTATTTCCACAAGCGAAAAAGCTCTGTATGCAAATATAATGCTTCAGAAAGGTGTTGTAATCAACAACTGATTTTGCTTTATCTTTTCGTTACTGTTCACAGTAACGTAGCCAAAATTCATTCCAGATTGCCTGCGGCAATGGAATTTTGACTTGTATGTCTCGGGATTTTGGCATATTCATGCCAAATATCATTTTTACACATTATACACACATCACACATACATATATATACAACAGGCTGGTATCTGTACACACAGATATCAGTTTGTTTTTTTTGATTCCCCCTGATACAAACAGCCGCCCAAAGTCAGATCATCTCCAACTCCGGGCGGCCGATATACATTCTTACATATCGGTTTTATTTATTATTTGTAAAGAGGTCCATAATTCTTGCATGCTCTGAAATCTGCACCTTCTTTATCCATTCCAAATGCATTCCATGCTGCCGGACGATAGATATCTTTCTCAGGAACATTGTGCATGGATACAGGAATTCTCAGCATAGAGCACATTGTGATAAGATCTGCACCAATGTGTCCGTAGGAGATTGCTCCATGGTTTGCACCCCAGTTGTTCATTACATCATAAGCTGTCTTGAACGGTCCTTCTTTGCCATCGCATCTTGGAGCAAACCATGTACATGGCCATGTATAGTCTGTACGTTTCCACAGCTTGTCAGATACTTCTTCAGGAAGAGCTACTGTCCATCCTTCAGCAATCTGCAGAACCGGTCCAAGTCCTTTTACAAGGTTCAGACGGATCATTGTTGCAGGCATCTGGGCACGTGTTTCATAACGGCTGGAGTATCCGCCTCCACGGAAATATCCGTTGTCAGCCATACACCATTCTGTGTTTTCCATGATTGCTTTCTGGTCTTCTTCTGTGATATCCCACCACTGTTTCATAACAGCTGTTCCATCAGCTTCTTTTGCTTCTCCGTTAGCATCAAGGCAGGCAGCACCGGAGTTGATCAGGTGAAGGAAACCGCCGGCTTCTTTTGCTACGCCCTCAAGGTCATATCCTGTAGCTTTCTTAACAGCCTCCGGGCTCCAGTATGTACGAACATCAGCGAAAATCTGTGCTCTGTTTGTAAGAAGTTTCATAAACAGCATTCCAAGTCCGTTAAGAACATCGTTCTCTGTAGCCAGGATGTATGGTTCACGTGCTCCGTTCCAGTCAAAGGAGGTGTTCAGCATAGCTTCTGCAAAGTCACCGTTCGGATAGAAATCTGTCCACTGTCTCTGTCCCTGGAAACCGGCTGCCAGAGCATTGTGTCCGATTGCTTCTTCAGAGAATTTAGGATCAAGGTTGTCACAGCCGTTCATCAGTTCTTTGATGATAACTGCCATCTTAACAACAAACTCGAACTGCTCTTCTTTCTTTTCAGCTGAGAACTGAAGTTCTTCAGGGTTCTTATCCCAGCCAATCTTACAGGTTTCTTTTGCCCATTTCAGAGCTTTCTCAAATTCTGCGTGATCATAGATACCCTCTGTCATACGACGGATGATCTCTACCTCATCAACAGACTCAACTCTCATTCCAAGATAAGATTCGATGAAATCGGAATCAATGATAGATCCGCCGATACCCATTGTTACAGAACCGATCTGCAGATAGGATTTTCCTCTCATGGATGCTGCTGCAACTGCTGCGCGGCCGAATCTTAACAGTTTTTCTTTAACGTCTTCCGGAATAGATGTGTCATCAGCTTCCTGAACATCATGTCCATAGATACCGAATGCCGGAAGTCCTTTCTGTGCATGTGTTGCAAGTACAGATGCAAGGTATACAGCACCAGGTCTTTCTGTTCCGTTGAATCCCCATACAGCTTTGATCGTCTGTGGATCCATATCCATTGTCTCAGCACCGTAGCACCAGCATGGTGTAACTGTAAGAGTGATATCTACGCCTTCTTTACGGAATTTATCTGCACATGCAGCGCTCTCGCCAACACGTCCGATGGTTGTATCAGCGATTACAACTTTAACCGGTTCACCGTTGGAATATCTTAAATTCTCTTCAAATAATTTAGCAGCTGATTTCGCCATATTCATTGTCTGATCTTCCAGAGATCCACGAACATCCAGTGCTCCTCTACGACCATCGATAGTAGGTCTGATACCAATTACCGGATAGCTGCCAATTAATCTGCTCTTTGCCATAATAAAATACCTCCTGATAAATTATTGTAAGATTCCCGCAGGATCATTTCCTGCTAGAGCGTGTCTGAAAAAGGCTTTCTGCAAGATGTGCGTCACAATTTGTGGGATATTTTGCCCGGATGAGGGCGCCGTAGCGGGCTACGGCAACTGAATTCGGGTGAAATATCCCGCAAAGTGGGGCGTGCAGATTGCGGGAATGATTTTTCAGACACGCTCTAACCCCCAAGATTACATTTTCACTTTTCGCAGCATCTTCTGACTGCAAATATAACAAAAATAATAACCTCTACACCTGTTGTGCCAAGTAGCCCGATAACCACTGTTCACTCCGTTCACAGCAGCCTGACCACTTAACTTTGTTACTGATATCTATTATATAATTGCATTCAGAAAATTACTTGTGTTATAATAGCAAAAAACAGTACAATATTCACTTTTTCTGTTTTAATCATAAAATTTCTGTAAATTTTGTAAGGAGGAAAGTTCTTTTGCATGATTTAGACCATAATGAAGACCGTCCAAGAGGCACTTATGAGTTTCCATTTGAGTTTCATCACATCGATCATACACATCCCAGATATGTCATGTCTTATCACTGGCATGTGGAATATGAAATAATTCGTATTCTGGAAGGTTCTCTTACTGTCACTTTAGACGAAAAAAGTTTTACAGCAGTTAAGAATGATGTCATTTTTGTACATAGTGGAATCCTTCATTCAGGAATTCCCCATGATTGTGTATATCAGTGCATTGTTTTTGATATGAACACTTTTTTGAAAAACAATCCTGTATGCGGAGAATATATCCAGAAAATCCTGCATCAGGAAACAATGCTTTTTCCACATTTTTCAGATGAACATCCACAGATTCTGAACTGTATTTCTGTTCTGTTTGATGCCATGTATGAAAAAGATACCGGATATGAGCTGACTGTATTTGGACAATTTTACCACTTTTTTGGTTTGATTTTCAGTAATCATTACTTTATCGAAAATCCTACCCGAACGCGCAGAGACTATAAACGTATTCTCCAGTTGAAGCAGGTTCTGGAATTTATCGAAAAAAATTATGCCAATCCTATCACACTTCAGGAACTGTCTGCTTCTGTCTCTATGTCACCGAAATATTTCTGCAGGTTCTTTTCGGAAATGACCCATCAGACTCCTGTGGATTATCTGAACAGACAAAGAATTGAAGAAGCCTGTTTACAACTGGCGGCTACTGATGATTCAATCACAGAAATTGCTTACAGGAACGGATTTAATGATCTGAGTTATTTTATACGTACCTTTAAGAAATATAAGGGCATGACTCCCGGGAAATATAAACGAAGATAAAGAAAAGCCCAGAACACTTTTCTCCCGGTAAATGTCCTGAGCTTATAACAATCCTCTTAATTAAATACATTTGAAACAGTTCAGCAGAGTACGAAAGGCAAGGAAGATTTCCTATATTAATTCCTGCAGAACAGACTGTCCGTATTCTGCCAGACTGTGATCCTCTTCTCCGGTGCCACCACTGATACCAAGACCACCGATCACTGTATCTCCGGATTTCAGCGGAACACCACCACCAAAAATTACAATCTTTCCATTGTCCAATTTGTCTGCACCGTAGAATGTTCCTCCCGGCTGAGCCATCTTACCAAATTCCATGGTTGACATTCTTACTGCTGCCGCTGTATAGGCTTTCTTCATTGCAGCATCGAAGCTTACCAGAAATGCTCCGTCCATCACATGAACAGCTATCGGATTCCCTTCTGCATTGCATACAGAAATTACTGCATGTGCCCCTCTTCGCAAAGCTTCCTGCTCAATCCTGTCGATCAGTTTCTTGGCGATATCCAGTGTAATTCTGGTCTGTACGCCTATTCTTTTCAGAACTTCACGAATGACTGCCTCATTAATATTTACTGTTCCAGCCAGTGTATCCATAGTATTTGCAGCCTCTGCTTCTGTATTCTGAGTTTTTATATTCTTTGCCTCTGCTTTTGCGCCCGTAACTTCTATTTCTGTTTTCTGCATCTCGTAAGAACCCGCTTTACCCTCTGCATTCTCTGTATATCTTGCAAGAATAAAGAAATAATCAGAAAGACGGTTCAGAAATTTCCTGCTCCCTGCATCTGCTCCGAATTTAACACTCACCTGAGCCAGACTACATTCTGCTCTTCTGGCCACTGTTCTGGCAATATCGATTTCCGCTGCCAGACTGCTGTTTCCTTTTAATTTCTCAGTAACAGGCCGTGGACATAATTTCTCCAGATTATCAATCTCTGTTTCCAGAGCAGTTACCCTCTCTTCACTGATCCTGCATTTTCTGTTATATGGATCCTCCACTCCCGTTGCAACCAGATTCAGTGTACTCTGCACGCTCTCCAGAAATTGAACCGTTTCCTGAGAAGAAATCATACTGATCATCAGTCCGATATGGCTATTCAGTTCATCTATGGCACCTGAAAGCCGGATCCGATCATCCGACTTGGAGATATTTCTGGTACGGGCCATATCTGTAATCCCCTTATCTCCCCTTTTTGTATAAATGCTCATCTGCGATTCATCTCCTGTATCTGATTTCAACGGCAGCATAGTATCTGCCCGCATTTTTGCTTATATAACAGATTTCCCCGTTATATTTTACAAAAAAAGGCCTGACTTATCCGGCCAGACCTTTTTCTCTTAGAATGACCATAATTTCTTATAGATCTTCATAATATCCTCTTTTGTCGGAACTCGTGGGTTTGTTGATGTGCAGGCATCTGCCAGTGCAGCATCTGCCATTTTGTCAATCGCACCAAAATATTCATCTGGTGTAACTGTACCAATTTCCTGGATTGTCAGCGGAATATTCATCTCTTTCTGCATAAACTGAATCCAGTTTACCAACGACCGAACTGTCATGACAGGATTATAGTTATTCAGTCCAAGAATATGTGCAATATTCGCATATCTATGTACTGCCGGGAGATACACTTCTTTACTCTTGCTGTGTTTATTAATATCGGAATTAAATTCTACGATATGTGGAAGAAGCATTGCATTTGCTCTTCCGTGTGGAATATGAAACATAGCTCCGAGCTGATGTGCCATACTGTGTGTAATTCCCAGACCTGCTGTATTAAAAGAAAGCCCTGCAAGGCAGGATGCTACATGCATTTTCTGGCGTGCATGCATATCACTGCCGTCAAGATATGCTCTCAGAAGAAATTCACCGCAGATCTCTACAGCTTTCTCCGCCAGTGCCGCTGAAAATTCATTATGCTGTGTACTTACATAAGACTCCAGCGCATGTGTAAATACATCCATTCCGGTATCAGCTGTGATAGCCGGTGGAACACTCTTTACAAGTTCTGCATCCAGAATTGCCTCATCTGCTGTCAGACTGTCTGCGATCAGCGGATATTTTATATGTGCAGTTGTATCATTTACTACTGCAAAAGAAGTAACTTCTGATCCTGTTCCACTTGTAGTAGGAATTGCGATCAGACCTACTTTTCCATAATTATTAATCTTCAGAGCAAACTCTCTGATTGCTTTAGAAGAGTCAATTGCTGAACCACCGCCTACTGCAATTACTGCTTCAGGCTGATACTGCAAAAACTTCTTTACACCCTCCGCAATCTTATCAATTGGCGCATCCGGAACTACATCATGAAAAATATCATATTCGATCCCGGCACTGTTCAATGGTGCTGTGATCAGATTAATCATACTGCTCTGAACTACAAAAGGGTCTGTGATAACCAACACTCTTTTATAGGGAATCTCTTTTAATCTGTCCAGGGCATTATTACCGAAATGGATTGCTGTCTTCATTTCAAAAGTATTCATATACTACAATACTCCTTTTCTCTGGTATCAGACAGGATATTTGCACTCTACACCTAATTTTTCAAAGTATATCCTCCACCTGTCCACAGGCTTTTTGTCTGTTACAACTACATCTACATCCTTCAGGCTGCCTGCAACAGAAAATGCAGTCTGGTCAAATTTCGAACTGTCCACAACCAGAATTTTCTCACGACCTGAGCTCATCATCGCTCTTTTTGTTGAACCAAAAGCTTCCTGCGATTCCATGATCCCCCAGTCTTTATCCAGGGCCTTACATGAAAAGATCACTTTATCTACATAATATGAACGGATAGATTCATCTGTCTTAGATCCAAGAAAAGCAAGATATCCCTCTTTCATAACACCTCCGGTAGAAATAATGTTCCATCCGGACACATCAGAAAGTTCCAGTAATATTTCCATGGAATTGGTAATCACTGTCAGTCTCTGCTTTTCTTTTAACGCTTTTGCCACAAATACAGCTGTTGTGCTGGCATCAAGAAAAATATGGTCTCCGTCTTTTACAAGGGAAGCAACAATTTCTGCCATTTTCTGCTTCCCTGAGACATTCTGATTCTTGCGAACATTAAAAGGTAAATCAATGCTAATATCCTCATTAATCACTGCACCGCCATAGCTTTTAATTGCAAGTCCTTCTTTTTCCAGTTTGTCTAAATCGCGGCGTATGGTCTCTTCAGAGACATTATAAAGCTGGCTCAGGTCACTGACTACCACTCGCTTCTCTGCCTGTAATTTTTCGAGAATCTGATTTCTTCTCTCCAGTGCAAGCATCTTTTTGCCTCCTTTTTTGAGGAATTCTCATTACAGAATACTATCAATCATTCTTCTGTCAGGATGTGCGATAACGGAAGAATCCAAATACATTCCTTTTGCTGATACGAGCTCTTTTGCTCTTTCTATGGAAGCTTCTACTGCTGAAACTTCTCCTGTGATCATCATATAGGATTTTCCGCACATACCTTTGGCAATACGAAGTTCGATCAAATCTACGATCGCAGTCTTCGCAGCCTGATCTGCCGCCTCGATGATGGAAGCTGCGTCATATGTTTCCAGAATTCCCAGTGCACTTACATCTTCCACCTGTGTGGTTCCGTAAATTGCCGGGAAAATAGATTCATGAGGGTTGCCCAGCACAAAGCTGTCAATGCATTTGTCCTCATATGTAGTCACTGCCGCATCAACGGCTGCCTTTACCGCACTTAAGTCACCGGTAATAATTGCAATATATTTACCAGGACATACGGTCTGTGCCTCGACGATTTCTACCTCAGATGTTTTTACCATAGCATCTGCTGCAGTAACGCCTGTAGATGTGGTTTTAAATTCAATCATTCCGATTGCTTTACTCATTTTGTGCACGTCCTTTCTACTTTACTGCAATAATGATGTAACGGTCTGTTACTTCTGTGACTTTACCACTGACAGATGCATGAATACCAACGCTTAAGCCCTGTGCAGGCTGAGCAATCATCTGTCCTCTTGTTACCTGATCACCGGTTTTGACGATAGCCTGTGCCGGTGCTCCGATATGCTGGCTCAGTAATACTTTTACTTTTCCGACCTGTACAAGGTCTTCTTTCAGAGGAGCATCTTTGTCATATCTTGTAAGTCCAAGACGTGCCATCAGACGTTCTTCCGGAACTTTACGATACTCTCTGGATTCCTGTACTGGTTTCGGCTGTACCCCCTGTGGAGGACGGATGCCTGCTTTTCTCAGTCCGCCTTTCATATCTGCCAGAAGACTTCTCGGTGCAAGGCTCTGCGGGCAGGAATACATCTCACATACACCGCAGGAACTGCAGAAAGAAGCATCCAGATATGGATTCAGGTCTCTGAAATCATTATTTGATGCGGCTCTCATAAATTTCGCCGGATCGATCGGATGTCCCAGATTATGTCTCGGACATAAATCTGTACAGGTATTACACTGGCAACAGATAGATGCTGCCCTCTTTAAATCTATGGAAGAAGTCCGCTGCTTCTTCGCTACGATAAGATGGTCTTTTGGCAGAACCAAAATCGCATTTGTTGTCTTTGTCACCGGATCTGAACCATTTCCAATTCGTCCCATCATAGGACCGCCTACGAAATAGACAGGATCCTTTACTGTTGTGCTGCCTGCCTGAGCTACCACTTCCTCCAGGGTACATCCCAGCGGAACTCTTACTGTAACTGGATCACTTACTTCAGCAACAACAGATACATATTTATCAGTAACCGGCTGCTTTTCTTCCACAGCACGATATACATTATAAACTGTTTCAACGTTAAATACGGCTACTCCCTGCTCAATTGGCAGTCCTCCCGGCCGTACGACTCTTCCGGTTGCTTCATAGATGAGTACTACTTCATCTCCCATCGGATAAACTTCATCCAGAAGATGCAGTCTCATTCCCGGAAATTCTTCGATGTGCTGGTTTAATGCCTGAATTGTCTGCACATAAGATTTCTTAATTCCAATAATTGCTTCAGCTGCTCCTACTGTCTCCTGAATCATATGGAACGTTTTCATAATTTCATATGCGTGCTTTTCCAATAACTGTCTGTGTAATTTCAGTAATGGTTCACACTCTGCACAGTTCATAAGAATGGTATCAGCTTTATCTGTAAGCTTCATATAAGTAGGGAATCCGGCTCCGCCGGCACCTACAACACCATTCTGCTGTATAATATCTTGTAATTCTTTGATTTCCATGGCGTTACTCCAATCCTGCACCGTCATCAATGATACCAACAATCGCTGCATCTACCGGTGCTGTTTCTACGCCGCAGCCTATTCTTGCTGCGCTTCCCTGTGCCACCAATACATATTCACCAACTCCGGCACCGATCATATCGATTGCTACAAGCTGGCTGAGGTCACCTTTCATATGATGGACAGGCTCGATAATCATAAATTTGCTTCCTATCAGTTTTTCGCATTTTCGTGTGGATACCACACTTCCTACTACTTTGCCTACAATCATATGAGCCTCCGAATTATTTCTGATAATGATATCAAAGACAACCTTCTGTCTCTGATCCGATATTTATTGTTACTGCAAACAAAATAAACAGCAACAATGTATGAGTTCAAGATCAAGAGGCATTTATAAATGCCTCTTGATCTCTGACTTTCTTATCATTTAATTATTGTTACCGTATTACCTGTGGCAATCTTTGCTGCATTTGCCTCATCTGTATCAATATGCATCTCCAGTGTAAAGCTGTCATCCACACGGATTTTAACCTGATTGAAGATTGTTCCTCTCTCATTGTCTGCTTTTACTGATACAATATCACCATCTTTCACACCTGCAGCCTGTGCATCTTTCGGAGACATATGTATGTGACGCATTGCCACAATACAGCCCTCTTTCAGATAAACAGCCCCTTTAGGTCCTACAATTGCGACAGGCGCACTTCCGGTAATATCTCCGGATTCACGAACCGGAACATTCATTCCAAGTTTGATGGCATCTGTAGCAGATACCTCAACCTGTGAAGCTTTACGAACCGGCCCAAGGATTCTTACATTCTCAATGGCACGAAGCTTCAGTCCCACGATGGTAACTGTTTCATTAGAAGCAAACTGTCCCCCCATCAGCTCTTTTTTCTTTGTAAGCTGATATCCGGGTCCGAATAATGCCTCAACATGTTCCTGTGTCAGGTGAATGTGTCTTGCTGAAACTCCGATTGGAACCATAAAGCCATTGGTTTTTTTCTCATTCTGGTTAATCGCCTGGATTACCATTCTGGTAATCAATTCAATATTATTTGCTTCCAAGAATACACCTGCTTTCTGTCAAATATGACGGCTTTATTATTTTAATACAGGCAGGATTTTCTCTACATCTGTGTGTGGTCTTGGGATTACATGTGTAGCAACTAATTCGCCAAGTCTGGATGCTGCTGCGCTTCCGCTCTCAACTGCAGATTTAACAGCTCCTACGTCTCCACGTACCATAACTGTTACAAGTCCGGATCCGATCTTCTCTGTTCCTACTAATGCTACGTTAGCAGCTTTGCACATCTGGTCTGCTGCTTCGATTGCTGCTGTAAGTCCTCTGGTTTCTACCATTCCTAATGCTTCCTGTGTCATGATTTTCTCCTCCTTATGAGATACTGTTTCCTTTATTTCTTCCTTCTGGGATTCTGTCTTATCTGTTGTTTCTGCCGCCGTATCTGCTGTCTGGGCTTTCACCTCTGTTTTTGCAGAGGTTTTTGCTCTTCCGGCTGTACTCCTGGTTTTCCTCGGAGTGGCTGCCTTTTTAGGGACTTTTTTATCTGCTTCCGGGTTCTTTTCTTCAGCCATTATTCATCCCCCTGATTGTTCTTCCAGCGACTTGCACTCAGTTCCACCATTCTGACAATTTCTTCATGGGGCCGTGCAATTACTGCATAACTTACCGGTTTCTTGATTGCACCTGTCGCTGCTGCATTTACTGCTTCTGTCACGGCAGATACATCACCCTCAACTATAATAGTAACCAGTCGTCCGCCCAGCTTACGTTCCCATGACGCCAGCTCAACGTCTGCAGTTTTGCACATGATGTCAAGCGCATCAATCGCTGCAACGACACCTGTGATTTCTATAAATCCATATGATTTACTCATGAGCGAACTCCTTTTTTATTCCTGCTCTGCTGGTCAGATGCTTGGAAGGATTTTTTCTACGTCTGTATGAGGTCTCGGAATAACATGTGTGGCAACTAATTCACCAAGTCTGGATGCTGCTGCGCTTCCGCTTTCTACTGCTGCTTTAACAGCTCCTACGTCTCCGCGTACCATAACTGTTACAAGTCCGGATCCGATTTTCTCTGTTCCTACTAATGCTACTTCAGCTGCTTTTGTCATTGCATCAGCTGCTTCAATTGCTGCTGTAAGTCCTCTGGTTTCTACCATTCCTAATGCTTCCTGTGCCATTTCTGCTTCCTCCTGAATCTACAAATAAATATCTGATTATATTTTAACTGATGCCCAATGGATATGCAACTGCTAATCCTTATCCAGGGCGCTGATCTTCAGCATTTTTTCCGTTCCCTCTTCCGGGTTCGGGATTACATAGTGCTGTACCACACCAGTCATTCTGTTTGCAACTTCCATGCCTGCTTCCACGGCTGCTGTAACATCAGTTACACTTCCTCTGAATTTAATGCAGACAAGGAGCGGTACCGGCAGGCTGTCAGCATTGGCTGGTTTATTTTTATCAAAAACCTCCAGGCGGACATTTGCTGCCTTACATCCGGCATCGCCTGCTACAAAGGCTGTCGTCAGCCCGAATACCTCTAAAATTCCTACAGCTTCTGCCATTTCGTTTCTCCTCTATTGCCAGGCTTACTATTTATTGTTACCAGTGAACAGTAACTATTTATTTACAACTGCGATCTTAAGTCCTGTCATTGCCAGGTTTGTCTGAAGAGCTTCGTTGATCTGCTCTAACGGGAACTTATCTGTGATCAGTTCAGACATCGGGAGACCGATTGCATTTGCTCTCTTAAGGAAATCAAAGGTTGTTACATAATCTCTCAGAGTGTATACCCATGAGCCAACCAGGTTGATTTCTTTGGAACAGAGGTCAAAATGCGGATTAATTGTAGCATCTCCACCATTAATGAAGAAGCCAAGTTCACAAAGGCCGCCGCCATTGCGGATAAATTTATAAATGTTTGCATGAGCTTTCGGATTTCCTGTACACTGGAATGCGAAATCTGCAAGATGTCCGCCCTGAGCTTCTTTTACAGCTTCTGTCAGTGCTTCGATTCCCTTGAAGTTCATGAAATTAACACTTGTGTCTGCGCCCATTCTCTTGGCAAATTCAAGACGTTTCTCATTTCCGTCTACTGCACAGATATGTTCAATACCCATAGTGCGAAGTACTGCAATACAGATCAGTCCGATTGGTCCACAACCCTGAACAACTACTCTGCTGTTGAAACGAAGGATTCCTGTTGTTTTTGCTCTCTCTACTGCATGTACAAGTACTGCGCATGGCTCAATGAGAATTCGGGAATCCAAATCCAGGTCACTTACATTGAAGAATGTAGTTCCAAAGTTTCCGCCTCTTAAGAAGATGTAATCAGAGAACCATCCGTTGAGATGTACATCATCGTCAGGAAGAAGTCCGTATACATCAGCTCCGCCTACGTTCTTCTTGTTCAGGTCAAACATTGTAATATCCGGATCATCCTTGAAGATCATACAGGTAACAACTTTATCTCCAACCTTTACAGGTTTTCCTGCTGTGTCTACTTTAACATTCTTACCCATTGCCACGATTTCACCTGTACCTTCATGTCCAAGTGCAACCGGAATCAGGTTAAATGGATCTCTCTTGAATTCGTGTGCATCTGTACCGCATACACCACATCCTTCAACTTTAACCAGGATATCGTCATCTCCGATTGGCGGGATCGGGTATTCTTTGATATCAAAATGCTCTTTCTCAGTTAATACAGCTACTCTGGCTGTCTTCGGGATTCCAGTTGATGCTGCCGGTGCAGAGGCTGCTGCCGGTGCATTTCCTGTCATGCCGGAGAGAACCTGTTTCACGATTTCTTCTATATTTACATTATTCATGTCCATGTTCTTTCTCTCCTTATATTCAAATGAATATTCGCTGTCAGTTCATAACCGGATAACTGTTTCACAGTTTATCAGGTCAGATTATTTATCGAATACAGAGACTGTCTTCCATGATGCAGCGTCTTCTCTTTGTGAATGTGCTTGCACAGGTAAGACCTTCGCCTGTACGGCTTGCAATTGTAAATGTAGCATATCCTTCTGATCCAAATCCAAGGGATGCATAGGATGGGCCATTCTTTACCACGATTGCTGTATCGATTGCTTTTGCATATGTTGTAATACGATCTACATTCTTGGAATGAATATGTGCAGAATGGCGGTTGCCGTGTTCCAGCCATACAGCCTGTTCTACTGCGTCTTCAAAATCTCTTGCTCTGACAATTCCAAGAATCGGCATCATAAGTTCTGTTGTGATCAGAGGATGTTCCTTTGGTCCCTCAAAGATAATGCAGCGAATATTTGCCGGTGCATCCACACCGATCATCGAGAGCAGTGTTCTTGCATCACGTCCAACGCATTTACGATTCAGTTTACCGCCTGCCAGAACTACCTCTACCAGCTTATCCTGCTCTTCTTTTGAAGCAAGATAACAGTCATTCTCTGTCAGCATATAATGCATGAGTTCATCCATAATGGAAGAAACTGCAACAACTTCTTTCTCAGCAATACAAGGAAGGTTATTGTCAAACGTACATCCGTTAACAATATCTCTTGCTGCCTTACGGATATCAGCGGTTTCATCAACCAGTGCCGGCGGGTTACCTGCTCCTGCACCGATTCCTCTCTTTCCTGAAGAAAGAACTGCTGTTACTACTCCAGGACCGCCTGTAGCAACTAAAAGATGAATATCTTTGTGCTTCATCATAACAGAACTTGTATCTAATGTAGGATTCTCTACACTGACAGCAATATTATCCGGGCCGCCCTGCTCCAGGGAAGCTTCATTGACAAGGTTTACTGCATAAAGGGATGTTTTTACTGCTGCCGGATGTGGGTTAAATACAACTGTATTTCCACCTGCCAGCATTCCCATTGTATTACATAAAACTGTCTCGCTTGGGTTTGTACAAGGTGTAATCGCTCCAATTACACCGAAAGGTCCCATTTCAACAAGTGTAAGGCCTCTGTCTCCTGACCATGCGGTTGTAGTAATTGCTTCTGTTCCGGGTGTCTTATCTGCAACAAGGTGATGTTTAAGGATCTTGTCTCCTACATTACCCATCTTAGTTTCTTCTACACCCATACGTGCCATAATTTCTGCATTTTCTTTAATTTTTTTGCGGATGCAGCTAATAATTTTTTCTCTCTGGTCCATGGACATTTTATGTACGATTTCCTGAGACTTCTTTGCTGCCTCAATCGCATCGTTCATATCTTTAAATACGCCATGCTGTTTTTCTGCCGGAGCGTCTGCTATCTGCATTTTTGCCATAACCTGCTGTACAATTTCCTGTACCATACTCTCACTGACTGGCATGAGACTGTCCTCCTTTTGAATTATTTCATTCCTAACTGAGCCATTACTTTCTTTGTGATCTCAGCAACAAGTTCTGCATCTGACTGTGCTGCAGGAGCTGCTTCTTCCGGTTTGGAATCTCCGCCTACAAAATCATACTGATATCCAGGGAATTTCTTGAATTCACCATCATGGCATGCACCACCGCAGTTATGGCAGTTCTTTCCGTCTTTGTTCAGGCAGATGTTTGCAGGATGTTTACCGGCCATACCAAATTTACGACGGATCTCATACAGTTTCTGGATATTCTTTTCATCGAATTCTTTCGGACCACCCAGAAGTTTTGTCTGATACAGAAGCTGTGCGTAAAATTCTACAGATTCCATCTTCATGTAAGCTGCATTTAAGTCTGTGCTCCATGTAAGTGCTCCGTGGTTCTCAAGAAGAACTGCATCGAAATATGGAAGATATTTTTCAAGATTGTCCGGAATCTCCATTGTAGATGGTGTACCGTATTCAGCGATCGGAACACATCCAAGAGAAATAACTGCTTCAGGCATGATCGGCTGTGTCAGCGGAATACCTGCAATCGCAAAGGATGTAGCATAGATTGGATGAGCATGTACAACAGAACCTACGTCCGGTCTCTTCTCATAAACTCTCATATGCATTTTGATCTCAGAAGATGGCTTGAATCCCGGGTTAGCCTGAATCACATTACCCTGTCTGTCTACCTTACAGATAAACTCCGGTGTCATGAATCCTTTAGATACACCTGTAGGTGTGCAAAGGAACTCATTGTCATTGAGTTTTACGGAAATATTTCCGTCGTTTGCTGCAACCATGTTACGGTTGTAGATTCTTCTTCCGATGTCACAGATCTGTTTTTTGATTTCAAATTCGTTTACCATGCTCATTTTCCTCCTTAAGGCATTGGGTTCTTTGACGTTTATGTTGTAATTGTATAATATTTCATACAAAAAGTCAATAGAATCCCGTTGTTTTATGTTGTTTTTGTTGCATTTTTTATGTTGTTTTTATTTGTTTTATTTTTGTTTCAATTTCATCCGGATAATACCGGCATTACCTTTATATATCGCTTTCATCAGCCGCCAATCTGACAATCCAGACCGCTGACTGCATGCACCGCTTTCTTTAATGTTTCCATATGTTCTTTGGATGGAGGTTCAATATCCCCCATCAGATATGTTCTTCCAAGTCCCTCATATTTGTCCTGTCCCAGTCGGTGATACGGAAGAAGATGGATCTTATTTACTCCGGGAAGTGTATCTGCAAATCCCGCAATCCTCTGAATCTCTTCCACTGTATCATTAAATGTAGGAATTACCGGTACTCTGATCACCAGATTTGTCAGTCCGGAAAGAGCTACTTTTCTGGCATTCTCCATCATCAGTTCATTAGAACGCCCTGTAAATTCTTTATGTTTCTCTGCATTGGTATGTTTGATATCCATCAGATAAGTATCAAGATAAGGCAGGATTGATTCAATCGTCTCCCATTTCGCACAGGCCATGCTCTCAATCGCCGTAGAAATTCCCCGCTCCTTGGCAGCTCTCAGAAGAGCCTTCGTAAATTCCGGCTGGCAGAGACACTCTCCACCGGAAAGTGTCATGCCACCGCCCGAGCGGTAATAGTACGGTCTGTCTTTCTCAACCTCTTCGATCATCTCTCTGACTGTCACATCACGTCCGATAATCTTATCCTCCCCCAGCACCTTCATTGTCTGGATCTTATATTCCTGAGATTCCGGATTACAGCACCATTTGCACCGCAGGACACACCCCTTCAGAAATACAATCGTCCTTATGCCTGGTCCATCGTGAATAGAATATTTCTGGACATCAAAGATTCTGCCCTTTGTATCCAAATAGTCCATGCTTTTCCCTTTCTTCAGATTCTGTTATTCATTCTTTACTGCTGCCTGTTCTGTCCTCGGCAAAAAACCTCCCGTTCAGAACCCCTGCTCTGTACGGCGAATAATATCATCCTGCAACGAACGGGAAAGTGTAGTAAACAATGCACTGTATCCGGCTACGCGGACTACCAGGTGTTTATATTTCTCAGGATGTTCCTGTGCATCCAGAAGCGTCTGTCTGTCTACTACATTAAACTGCATGTGCATTCCTTTCTGATCAAAATAGGAACGAATCAGTGCAACAAATTTCTCCAGCCCCTCTCTTCCCGAGAGTGCAGATGGATGGAACTTCTGATTAAAGAGTGTTCCGTTTGATACAATAAAATGATCCAGTCTGGATACGGATGTAGCTGCCGCTGTAGGCCCTTTTACATCCTTGCCTGCTGACGGAGAAACGCCGTCTGCAACAGGTGTATGCGCATATCTTCCATCAGGTGTTGCACCAGTCTGTCCGCCCAACGGTACATTGGCTGATACCGGATATAAACCTGCCTGGAACCTGCCACCTCTTGGGTTGCTGTAATTCTGGAGCGGTTTGGAATATGTATAGGCAACTTCTCTTGCAAAATAGTCAATTTCCGGAATGTCATTTCCGAACTTCGGTACTTCATCGATCATATCATGAATCTCTTTGAATCTCTGAGTCTTCTGCTCACCCGGTTTCATTCCTATAAAAGTTTTCAGAAGTCCTGCCGCTGTAGAAGCATCTGCCTCTTTGCCGGCTTTCTGCATTGCTTTCATGATCATTTCTGTCATGTCACCGGCTGACTGCGCATCCAGTCCTTTATCATAGTTCCACGCAAGCGCCTCTTTGAACTCTTCCATAGATACTTTCTTCTCTTCATAAACCAGCTTACGTATTGCAAAAAGACCATCCGCCATATTGGCAATTCCAAATCCCTGGGGACCTGTGAAATTGTAGACAGCTCCACCCTCCTGAACAGACCTGCCCTCTTTCAGACAGTCATCGATCATACAGGAGAGAAATGGTAACGGACATCGTTCTGCATGTGCCACGTCAATCGCATTATCTGCATTTACAAGCAGGGAAATGCAGTATTCCATCTGTTTCTTATAGGCATCAAAGAACTCCTCAAAGCTCTTCATCTGAGTGACATCACCGGTAGGAATTCCCACAATCTCACCCTTATCCATACCATTTGCAAAAACAAGTTCCAGTGGTCTGCACATATTAAAGAATGCAGCATCATGCCATCCTTCTGTTTTACCTGCTTTCTGTGGTTCTACACAGCCGATGATATTGTAATCTCTTGCGTCCTCCAGAGATAATCCTCTGTTCTGCAATGCAGGAATAATTACCTCGTCATTATAATATGCAGGAAGTCCGATTCCTGTTCTGGTAAGTTCTGCTGCCTTGATCAGAAATTCATGTGGAGAACCATTCCATACTCTCACGGAAAGTGACGGTGCCGGCAGATGTACATGCATAGATGCCTGAATGCACATAATAGAAAGATCGTTGGTTACATCCTCTCCCTCTTTATTCTGACCACCTGCGATCAGATTCTGGAAAAGACTGTAGCCTGCAAATCCCTCTGCTGATGCTGCATCACGGCATTTATTCAGATCATTAAATTTTACCCAGATGCAATCCATCAGTTCCTGTGCAAACCCACGGGTAATTGCTCCTGTTTCCATATCCTTCTTATAATAAGGATACATATACTGATCAAAACGTCCCGGCGAAATAGAATGTCCGCTGGATTCTACCTGAAGCAACTGCTGTACAAACCAAAATGACTGACATGCCTCATAAAAGTTCTGCGCACCTTTTGCCGGAACTCTGCTGCAGTTTGCCGCTATAATAAGGAGTTCCTGTTTACGTACCGGATCACTGGTCTGATCAGCCATCTCCTGCGCAAGTTTTGCATAACGTGCAGCATAATCTATTACAGCCTGACAGCTCAGGAGCACGGCTTCCAGAAAATGAGACTTTCTTGCATAGTCTCCGTCTCCTACATTACAGCCATCCAGTTCTGCCTGCGCTTTCGCCATAATTCCTTCAAATCCAATTTCCAGAACTTCCCAGTATTTCACAGTAACATGTCCTACACCATTATAAAAATAATTCCCAGGTGTAAAAATGTTATGCTCTATCGCGCGAATTGCCTCCGGTGCCATATAAGAAGTTGCAAGTTCACTGGTTGTTTTTCCTTTCCAGTACTTGTCCGCCTCCCTCAGCTCCGCCTTGGTCTCCTCTGCAATGTAAAAAGGATCTGCTGTTCTGGTTGCTACTGTATCCAGTTCAGCTTCCAGCCATTCATAAGAAAATTCAGGGAATGTCTGGCATCCTCTTGGTGCGATTGTACTGCTTCCCACGATCAGCTCATTATCACGGATAACAATCGGAATATTATGGAGAATATGAGCAAACGCTTTCGCTCTTCGCGTAATGATCGGTTCTCCTTCTGTTTCCTTATATGATTCCGTGATCAGCTTCGCTCTGGCAGATTCAATCACCGGCATATGTGCATACAATGCATCTACCAGCTTCTGAATTCTGGGAGATTTAGGAATATCTGATGTTTGAAATCTTTCCATGTTGCTCCTTTCTCATGGATAAAAGGTTAACTTACTGCCACACACATTAAACTGTTTATTCAAATGATACGTGAACAGTAACTAAAATACAATTATTTTCCATGTTTTCATATAGTTTCATTATACCTCAGACAGCTTTTAAGGTCAACAAAAACCAACATATATTTTACGGTTTTTATGTTGTTTTTTGTTTGGATTTTATTTTTTGATTTGTTGTTTTTGTTTTGACTTTTAGTTGACTTTCACAAATTCATCTGCCATACTATAAGCAAGATAAACAATGCTTTCTATATGCTGCCCCACATTTTCAATATAGTCGGCAACAGACAATTTCACTTGGCTCAGGAGGTTCTTATGTATCTTTCCGATATACACACCCATTCCATTGCCAGCGGGCATGGCACAAACTGTACAATTTCAGATATGGCAAAGGAAGCCGGAAGAAAAGGTCTGAAACTTCTGGGAATTTCCGACCACGGTCCCGGTACTCTTGCTTCCGGAACATCTTCTTATTTCAGAAGTCTTCCATTCTGTCCCAGAAAGCGGTTCAACGTGGATATCCTTTACGGAGTTGAGCTGAATATCCTGAATGCAGACGGACAGATTGATCTTTCAGATGAACTTCTGAATAATCTGGATTATGCTATTATCAGCATGCACCGGCAGAACTATAAATCCGGTTCTGTATCAGAAAACACTCAGGCATATATCCGGGCTATGAAACATCCGGCAGTAAAAATCCTCGGACATTGCGATGACATACATTTTCCGGTTGATTACAACGCACTTGCCAAAGCTGCCATGAAAGAAAATGTAATTTTTGAGATTAATGAAGCATCCCTGGCTCCATACGGTTACAGAGGAGACACCAGCTCCAACGCAGCACAAATTCTGCATTACAGTCTCCGTTACAAACTTCCCATTATTCTCTCCAGTGACAGCCACGGAAAAGATCATATCGGTGATTTTACTTATGCTGCCGAATTCGTACATCAGCTGATGTTCCCTGAATCATTGATCCTGAATAATCAGATTCCCAGATTAAAAGTCCTGCTCCAAACACGCTCCGGTACATAAAAAGAATGTTCTCTTTCGAACATTCTTTTTTTATTTTTTTCCATCACATTTTTACATTATGTTGTTTTGGTTATTTTATATAATTTATATCCAAAAAAAGTCACATTTCAGTACATTTTAATTGACAAACCATTGGTAAGCATTTAAAATTATAGTTATAAAAGCCAAGGTTCTTATTACTATGAACCGTTTTATTATTCATTTTTATCATAATCAACAGCAAGGAGGCATCTTATGAAGAAAATTATCAATGCACCGGAAAACTACGTAGATGACATGCTTAAAGGTATCTACGCTGCTCACTCAGATCAGGTTAAATACGCAGCTGATGATCTCCGCTGCTACTGCAGAGCAGAGAAGAAGCCAGGCAAGGTAGCAATCATCACAGGCGGCGGTTCCGGACATCTTCCACTGTTTCTCGGCTATGTAGGAGACGGAATGATCGATGGCTGCGGAGTAGGCGGCGTTTTCCAGTCCCCGTCACCCGAACAGATTTATAATATCGCCAAAGAAGTCGAAGCAGGTGCCGGCGTTTTATATCTGTACGGAAACTACACCGGAGATATCATGACATTCGATATGGCTACTGACCTCTGCGATATGGATGATATCGAATGCAGAAGTATTGTTGGAGCAGATGATGTAAACTCCCACAAAGATCCAGCTACCCGCCGTGGAGTTGCCGGAATATACTTTATGTTCAAAGCAGCCGGTGCCAGAGCTGACGAAGGAGGTTCCCTGAATGAAGTTCTTGCAGCAGCACAGCTCGCAAAAGACAATACACGTACCGTAGGTTTCGCATTAACTCCTTGTATCATTCCTGAAGTCGGACACGCCAACTTCGAATTAAAAGAAAACGAAATGGCTATGGGAATGGGAATCCACGGAGAACCGGGTGTGTGGAACGGACCGCTCAAGACCTCCCGCGAAATCGCTGAAGAGTCGCTGAATACCCTTCTGACCGATATGCCGGTTGCAGACTGCGAAGAAGTTTCTATTCTGATCAATGGTCTGGGGGCAACTTCCATCGAAGAATTATATATTTTATCCAACGATGTTACACAGATTCTCAATTCCAAAGGAATTAAAATTTATAAAACTATCGTAGGCGAATATGCAACTTCCATGGAAATGGCCGGTGCTTCTATCTCAATCTGCAAAATGAACGATGAATTAAAGAAATATATGGATCATCCCGTAAATACTCCATTCATCTGCCAGAAATAAAAGTCCAAGGAGGAATAGAAATGGACAAAATCCTTTTTGATCAGATTCCGGATTTATTTGCAAGTGTCGGAAATCTGTTTATAGAAAAAAAAGAAGAATTATGCGAAATGGATGCCCGTCTGGGTGATGGCGACCTCGGTCTTACCATGAGCAAAGGTTACGGTTCTCTTCCGGACATCATGCGCGAAGAAGCCACCGGTGCAGCCGGAGACATCGGTAAACTTCTCATGAAATCCGGTATGAAAATGTCTTCCCTCGTTCCTTCTACAATGGGATTTCTTATGTCAACCGGAATCATGGAGGGTGGAAAAGCCTTAAAAGGAAAAACAGAAATAGATGCCCCCGCACTGGCAGCTTATCTGACAGGATTTGCCGCAGGCGTCCAGAAGCGTGGCAAATGTGAACAGGGCCAGCGTACTATCTATGATTCTATTCTCCCAGCTGCACAGTCCGCAGATAAAGCAGCAAAAGCCGGCGCTTCTCTGCAGGAAGTAATTACTCAGGCACTTGATGCTGCCAGGTCCGGAGTCGAAGCAACAAAGAATATGATTCCTGTTTTCGGAAAAGCAGCTGTACATGCTGCACAATGCGAAGGAGTCGAAGACCAGGGAGCTGTGGCTGGTTATTACAAAATTCTGGGATTACATAATTATATTTGTAAATAATTTAGCTTTTCAAAATAGCCGCAGTCCATTAAAATAGGGACTGCGGCTGTTTGCATTTATTTATCAAGAAAGGAGGCCCTGATTTGCTTGCAATTTCACGCCAAAATCTCATAAAAGAACTTTTACAGGAAAATAAAAGCGTTACCATTGCAGATCTCGCAGTCCGCATGAACGTAACCCGTGAAACAATCCGACGTGATCTGCGTGCCATGGAACAGGAACATGAACTGATCCGCACTCACGGTGGCGCCTATATCCTGGACGGAGTCCAGAATGATCTGGATATTTCTACCCGACAGGTTCTGAAAACAGAAGAAAAGAAAACTATTGCGTTAAAATGTGATGCCCTGATCCAGACCGGAGAAATCATTTACCTGGATAACTCTACCACAGCATGGTTTATCGCCAACAAAATCGCCAGCAGAAAACTGACTGTTGTTACAAATTCGCTGGAAATCGCCAACATTCTATCCTCCTCACAGACAATAAATCTTTTCCTGATCGGAGGAGAATATTCTCCACGCACAAAAAGTTTTGAAGGAAGCAGTGCCCACCGCAGCCTGAGACAATACTTCTTTGATAAAGCCTTTATCTCATGCCGGAGCATAGACATGGAATTCGGAGCAACCGATACCAGTGATAATTCTGCAGTGATCCATTATCTGGCGCTTTCTCATGCCAAACAGAAATACCTGGCAGTAGACCACTCCAAACTGAATAATGTTTCTTTTACCAGCGTTATTCCATTAAACGAACTGGACGGCATTATTCTGGACACAGAATTCTCACCGGAATGGAAAGATTTTCTGGACAAAAACAATGTTCGTTATTACTGACCATCTGTCACTGCTCATCATTATGAGCAATACAGTTCACAAAAAGAACCGGAATGAAAATCCTCATTCCGGTTTTTTTGTATATGGCTATTATTTTTTATCTACGTATTTCTCCACAGGTTTAATCCCCATTTTCTCAAAGGATTCTTTAAATGGTTCATAAGCAATACCTTTTTCTGTAATGATACCTGTTACCAGACTGTGGTCCGTTACATCAAAAGCCGGATTTACAACACCGACTCCTTCCGGAGCCATGCGTTTCTCATACCACATTTCAGTAACTTCTTCACCTTTCCTCTGTTCAATATGAATTTCATCACCAGATTCCAGAGTCATATCAATGGTAGATGACGGTGCACATACATAGAACGGAACTCCGTAATGTTTGGCAATAATGGCAACTCCGCTCGTACCAATCTTGTTTGCAAAATCTCCATTTGCAGCTACACGGTCACAGCCCACAAAGATAATTCCAATCTTGCCGCTTTTCATCGTATAAGAAGCCATGTTATCACACTGTACATAAGTGTCGATACCGGCTGCCTGCATTTCATATGCGCTCAATCTTGCTCCCTGCAGAAGCGGACGGGTTTCATCACAGTAAACATGAAGATCATTCTTTGGATCCCAGCCGTGTTCCAGAGCAATGTACATTGGAGCTAATGCAGTTCCGTATTTCGCTGTAGCCAATGTTCCCGCATTACAGTGTGTCATGATACCGACGCCTTTTCCAAGTTTCTCCAGAAGTTCAAATCCATAAGTGCCAATATTACGGCTGATCTGAATATCTTCTTCTCTGATATCATCTGCTTCTTTCATCAGACGAGCTTTCAGTTCCGGAATATTCATATGATTTTTCTCTGTAAGCATTACATTATGCATACGGTTCAGAGCCCAGGAAAGGTTGACTGCTGTAGGCCTGGATGAGTTGATATACTCCATCATCTTTGTGCACTCTTTTACAAATTCCTCTTTGTCATCTGTTTCAATCTGATCTGCGAGCACATAATATGCATAAGCTCCTGTAACACCGATTGCCGGAGCTCCTCTTACTCTCAGCGAATAAATTGCTTCCCAGATATCTCCTGCTGTGGAAATATTGAGATATTTGCACTGGTTCGGAAGAAGTGTCTGATCCAGGATTACGATTTCTTTTTTATTTTCCGCAAGTTTTACGGTATCCAGATTAAGTGCATTTTCCATAATATCCATCTCCTTTTATCAATTATGTTTTTTTCACACGTCACTGTTCACTCAGCGCTCAGCAACGTGTGAACAGCAACTTTTATGCATCTACTTCGGCAATTGCATCTTTCAGAGTCTTCAGGAAGCACTTGCCACATTTCTTATCACTTCTGTTTTTGATGAAATCAATTGCAGCCGTGATGCAGATCTTCTCTGCACGTGCACGTTTTGCTTCATCTGCAATTGTTGTGATATCTTTTACATTAGCCATACCAACAATACGACGGATCAGTTCCAGACCGGCCACTGCTGAAGTGTCTTCAATAATAGTATCCATATAGTACTTCTTGTACAGCTCATTCCTGCACATAGTATCTGTTACATGTTCATCATAATATTTTTCCATTTTTTCTTTTGTCATGTTGATGACATCTACCAGAACATCCTCTACCCATTTACAGAAGTCTGCCGCACCTGCCGCATCACCGTTCGCCCATGCAAAAATCATATTTGCAATCACATTACCAATATCATATCCCATCGGTCCGTAAAAGCAGAACTCAGGATCAAATACTTTTGTACTTTCTTCATTAATAAAGATAGAACCTGTATGTAAATCACCATGGATCAGGGACTGCGCTCTTGTCATGAAATCCATTTTTAATTTTGCAACTTCACAATGAAGTCCCTGATCCTCATAAAGTTTTTCTTTTACAAAGTCTGCAATTGGAGGAAATACACGGTTGCGTCCTCTCTCATCGTTGTATGGTTCCGTATATACCAGCGCTTCTGTGATATCACATAATTCCGGATTGATAAATTTACGCTGGAGTTCTTTTTTCTCCTGATGATCCATCACTACATCTGTAGTTCCCATAAGAACCTGTGCCATAAATGTAGAAATCTGATCTGCGAATTTCGGGAAAATCTTATGTTCCAGCATTGCTGTACGCATGATCTCGTGATCACTTAAGTCTTCCATACCACATGCACTCATTACTGTATCATAGAAATAAATTTCCGGTACATATCCAGGTGCAAGTTTACCCTCCAGAACAAGGATCTCAGATTCGATTCTGTTTCTGTCTGTATCCAGTTTCATATCGGCAGAAATACGTGCCTCTACACCAGCCTGTTTGATAATTACGCTGTGACCTTTTGCATCAGTTACTTTGAATACATAGTTAAGGTTTCCATCTCCGATTTCCTTTGCAGTCATGCTGTCAGCATCCCATTCGATCTGCGAAACTTTTTCCTTTGCATATTCAATTGCATCATCTGTTTTCATAAGAAAATAAGTATCAAACTTTGACATAATTTTTTCCTCCATATTCCGTCTCATTATCCGTCACAAATTGCTCTTTCATGCTTTTAATTAATCTTCTTTTACAGTGATATACGCTGCAACCAGCGCCAGGCAAAGAACCGCACCTTTAACTGCCGGAAGTACATAGTAAACAACGCCGCACATTGTCAGACCATTTTCCAGTGTGGAAATAAGAAGAGCACCTACAACTGTTCCAAGAGCGTTCGGTCTCTCAGCACCGCCTACAGAACGTCCGATAAATACTGCTGCCAGGGAACTCATCAGGTAACTGTCACAGCTGTTGATCTGAGCTGCTGAGTTACGGGAGCATACAACAATACCTGCAACTGCGATAAATACTGCTGCGAACATACCTGCCATAAATCTGTATTTCTTAACATTGATACCGGAAAGTTTTGCTGCTGTTTTATTGCCGCCCATTGCATATAAATAACGACCATGTTTTGTTCTTTCCAGAAGTACCCAGCATACAACTACGCAGAGCAACATGATAATGATGATATAAGGGGATTTACCAATGTTCATAGAACCGGTTGTCCATCCTTTACGAAGAGGAGTCACATCTCCTCCGTGCAGTGCGCCAAACCACTTCGGAGCACTCAGACCTGCAGATACAGCGCTGCCGCCTGTAAATGCAAGACCAAGACCCGCATGTACGAACTGCAGTGCGCAGGTTGCCAGCATATCCGGAATCTTACATACCAGTATTAAGAACATTGTCAACAGATACATTACCATTGTAAACACAATAGTAAGAACAATAGCCAGCCATAAGGGAGCGCCAAACCACAGAAACAGTGCTGCAAAAACATAGGCGCTGAAAGTACCCAGTGTACCGGCTGACATATCAAATCCATCCGGTGCCATAGATACAGTTGCTGCAAGAGCAAAAATTGTAACTACTGACATGGCACGGAGAATATTCATCAGGTTATTCACTGAAAAAAATGCCGTGCCCTTGATTGCTGTAAAGATAACAACTGAAACCACAAGCACAATTACAGCAGCCCAGCTCAGTAACCCTTTCCCAATCGTTTTCATCTTTGAATTCTGAACCATATTATTTTCCTCCCAATACATTGATGCCCGATATCTGCTCAGATATCAGCCTGCATATTTCTCCTCCGAACCTGTAGCATAATGCATGATCTCGTCTTCGGTGGTCTTTGCAGTTTCAAGTTCTGCCATAATCCTGCCATCATACATAACATACATACGGTCTGTTATGGATAACAGCTCCGAATTCTCGCAGGTAGCATAAATGACACAGTTTCCGTCTTTTGCAATCTGATTGATCAGATGAAAGATTTCCTGCTTTGCACCAACGTCTACACCTTTTGTAGGTTCATCAAAAATATATACATCACAGTCTGCTGCCAGCCACTTGGCAACAGCAACTTTCTGCTGGTTTCCTCCTGAAAGATATGCAACCCTCTGTTTTACCGAAGGCGTCTTAATACTAAGGCTCTTTACATATTCTTTTGCTTTCTGCGCTGTCTTGCGGTCATTTACGAAAGACATGGTACAGAAATCTCCAAGGCACGCTGCGGATATGTTAAAGGTAACTGTTTCTGCAACAAGCACGCCCTCTTTACGCCTTTCCTCAGGTACCAGTGCAATTCTGTTCTTTACGGCATCGGACGGATTCTTTATCTTAAGCTCCCTGCCATTTAATGTAAGCGTACCTCCCGATTTATGGTATGCACCGAAAATAGTTTTACAAAGTTCTGTTTTTCCTGCACCTACCAGACCGGCAAGTCCGACGATTTCTCCTTTTCTTACGTACATAGAAACATCTTTTACACGATTCTCGCGTTCGGTCAGATGATCTATTACAAATGATTTCTCTCCGATTTCACAGACTTCTTTCGGAAAATTCTCCTCAAAAGAACGTCCAAGCATTTTATCAACGATCTCTTTTGAAGTTGTCTGTGGTGTGATCGGAGTTGTATCCACAACCTGTCCGTTTCTCATAACCGTGTAAGAATCACAGATTCTGAGGACTTCCTGGATACGATGTGTAATAAAGATAATAGCAATATTTTCTGTTTCTCTTAAATGTTTTACAACACGGAACAGTTCCTCTGTTTCCGTATCTGATAATGGTGCTGTCGGCTCATCCAGTATCAGGAAATTACATGAATTCTGAACCGCACGCGCTATCAGGACCATCTGTTTCTGCGCCAGTGTCAGTGTACCACACCATCTCTTTACATCAATATCAATATTCAGGCGGGCCAGAGCCTCTTTTGCATCTTTTCTAATCTTTCCATAATTGACAAACTGTTTATGTCCCATGTTCATGACCATGTCATTAAACATTACATTCTCAGCTACTGAAAGTGTCGGAATCAGCGCCATATCAACTTCCTGATATACAATCTGGATGCCGAGTTTCTTTGCGGCAGCCGGATTTCTCAATTCCACGACGTTTCCGTTATACAAAACATCTCCTGTGTAATCTGGATTTGAGCCAGCCAGAACTTTCATCAATGTCGATTTACCGGCTCCGTTCGCTCCCATAACTGCATGGATCATACCGGTTGAAATTTCAAAATCAACATCCGAAAGGGCCTTTACACCAGGAAATTCTATGGAAACTTTTCGTGTTCCAAGTGTGATTTTATCCATATATTCCCTCTTTTCCGTAATTATTTTCCGCCACAGATAATCCAGTACGGAAAAAGTGGCGTCGGAGCCTTGAACCCCGACGCCTCATTTTACTTAGATATTTTCAGTATTAACTACTGTCCTTTTGAAAGGATTAGTGTCCAAGTGCTGATACCATCCAATCACATGTAGGCATCCAAGAAGTATCAGAATAGTCTTCTCCAGCAACCTCTGCCAGGTTCTCAATATTAATACCTTCCTTAGATGTAACCATTTCCTGGGTAACAATAACTGAAGGAATTTCCATCCAGGCGCCCGGATCTGCATAGTAGCAGGAAGCAGCTTCAATGTCTTCATACTGATCTGCCATCTCAAGTGCTAATACACGGCATGCAAATTCTCCATTAGATGTCCAGTTTGTTGTAGCACATGCTTTCCAGTTTTTACCTTCCTGCATGAACTGGATATCTTCATTACAGATATCTACAGATACCATTGGGATATCGGAATTTGCTTCACGCAGTGCCTGATATACGCCCTGTGCATATGCATCATAGCAGCACCAGATACCATCAATATCGCCTTCGCCATATTTCTGTAAAGTAGCAGCAGTTACATCACGCATAGATGAAGTAGCATTCTGATCATCAATTGGTGCTATTCTCTCAACTGTTTTAATCTTTCCATCTGTCTCAAATGGTTCATAACCTACCTGGCGACGGTCGAACGGGCTGTTATATCCGGCGCCCTGCTGAACCTGAAGAATATTTACAGGCTCGCCTGCCTCTGTTTTGTCCGGATACATATCAAGGATAGCCTGAACCAGAGATTCAGCAAATCCTGCATCCTGCTGGAAGAACTGTGTAACACCGTCAATCTTAGCAGTCTCACCATTTGCATCTTTAAATGGTGTATCGAATGTAACAATCTTCAAATCCGGATACTGTTCCAGGATTCCTGACAGGAAATCATATGCGTATTCCTGACCACCATGGGAAACCATCAATCCATCATAACCACCCTGCGCGCACTGTTCAATTGTACTCTTCCATGTATCTGCATTATCGTTGCAGAAGAAAGTACTTGCTTCCATACCAAGCTTCTCTGCTGTTGCGGTAAATGAATCCGACCACATCTGGAAGATAGTTGCTGATGACATGTACATAATATATGCTATCTTCTTGCCCGCTAACGGAGATTCGGTACTGCTCTCTGTTGCTGTTTCCTCGTCTGCTGCTGCATCACTTGCAAATACAGGAACTACAGAAACCACCATAGCTGCTGAGAGTAACGCCGCGATTAATTTTTTCTTCATGATATTCCTCCTTTTTGGATATTTTGCCGAAGCATTTTTGTTTTTGTGAGTTTATATTAACATATATCACCAATTTTGTAAACATAACAATGTGTCATTTTGTCCGTTTTTTTGTATTTCAGTAGTTTTAGCCAATTATTCATATCATATTTTGAACAAAAATTCTAATTCAAATTTGATTTTCACGTCAAATTCACCAAACAAAACATTTTTCTTGTGCATATATGCCAATTCTAATTATCTATTTTTCACTAACAAATCTAATATTGTTAATTAATTTTCAATCTTTTTACATTAAAAAGCAGCAGTTATCTATACATATATCTACTATTTTAGTGAATATGTTGTTTTATGCCTGTTTTTGTTGTTTTAAACAAAATCAGGTAAGTCCTCTGATTCAATCGTCAAGAATAATAAGCAACATAAAAGACAGCCTTTTCCAAACATCACCCCACAGACCTGAGTTCCTCTCGAATTGTATTTGACAACAATCTGTTTATAGCAATCCTCGTAAATAACGCATCCTAATCCAGCTCATCAGAATGTGAAATCCTACGTCAGATCATAGTAGAGTTGTATATTTATTTTTCTTCTGTTTTGGATATTTTGATATTTTTATATTACTGTTCACACATCACTATTCCGCGATGTGTTTTGGCATAAATGTGGCAAAATTCCGAGACGCACAAGCCAAAATTCATTCCATTACCGCAGGCAATCTGGAATGAATTTTGGCTACGTTACTGAGAACGGAGTGAACAGTAACATTTTTATTTTGTTTTTATGATTGACATTTCATTTTTCTTCTGCCATACTTGTCTCATAAAGCATTCCTGACACGCTTATTTTTCATTCAGAAAGGAAAACTTATATGTATCTCTCCGATATTCACACGCATTCCATTGCCAGTGGGCACGGCACCACCTGTACCATTTCAGATATGGCAAAGGAAGCCAGTCATAAGGGTCTGAAGCTTCTTGGAATTTCAGATCATGGTCCCGGGACTCTCACTTCCGGGACTTCCTCATATTTCAGAAGTCTTCCATTCTGTCCCAAAAAACGCTTTGGAATTGATGTTCTTTATGGCGTTGAACTGAACATTCTTGATATTGACGGGCACATCGACCTGTCAGATGATCTGCTGAATGGACTGGATTATGCGATCATCAGTATGCATCAGCAGAATTACCGTTCCGGCGCTGCTGCTGAGAATACCCTGGCCTATATCAACGCCATGAAACATCCTGCTGTAAAAGTCCTCGGGCATTGTGATGATCCGCATTTCCCGGTGGATTACAGAACTCTGGCTATTGCTGCATTGCAGGAGAATGTTATCTTTGAAATAAACGAAGCTTCTCTTTCTCCAAACGGCTATCGCGGAGATACAACATCCAATGCGACTGAAATTCTTTATTTCTGTCAGAAATATGAGATTCCGATCATTTTATCCAGCGACAGTCACGGAAAAGATCATGTGGGCGATTTCACTTATTCCGCAGAATTTGTCCACCAGGCTATGTTTCCGGAATCACTGATTCTCAACAATCAGATTCCAAAACTGAAGTTTTTTCTTCAGACACGCTAAAAGCAGCATATCAGGTTATGATCCATAACTCTGATATGCTGCTTTTTAATATTATATATTGTTGCTTCTGCGTCGGATGACTTTAATGAGCATACTTTTCCATCGCTTCAATTCCATATATTCATATACACTTAACTACTACTTTCGATTCTCTTTTTGTTCTCTGGCTTCTCTTACTTTCTCCCTCTGTTTCGTCAGATCGTAATAATCATCTGTAAGAACTCCATGTTTTCGCATCATATCAAACACAGTCTGCTGAGCAGGTGTCATCTTCATGCCAATAGAATTATTATAATCCGTAAGAACGCATCCTGTTTTCTCAATCAGCCAGAACAGCGGAGAATCATCATCCGGGATCATTTTCCAGATTTCGTTCTCTGTCCATGGAAGCAATTCCATCATTCCATGAAGATGTCCTCTGGGTATTCTTACGTAATCGCCGTCCGGCTTGATCAGACCGTCAGAAAAGTTCTCATCCTTAATTTTCATCTCATTTAACAGTTCTTCTGTTATCTTCATCCTCTTTTCCTCACCCTCGAGTATTGCTTTTTCCTATTATACGTTTCCCGCCAGAGTTACGCAAGTAAAAAGTCTGAATAGCCTCTTTCCTCAATATATCACGTTCTATAAAATTCCATCTTGATTAAATTGCAAAAAAATTGTAGACTATATATGCACACACATTAATAGTTTTTGTTAATTAAGACTGATTTGAGGTTTCCTCATAACGTCTCAATTATACACACACATTTTCTAAAAAGAGCAGCTGCATCATCCGATGCGCTGCTCTTTTAGTTCCACTGTTTATTTTGTAACTGTTCTCTGCCGTCGACGGCATTCTTTAATGATTTTAACTCTTACTTTTTCTTCTTCAGGAAATAAATAAGTAAAATTATAATAACAATAATCCCGATACCACTAATCCAGATTACAGGATTCTTCATTCCTGAATCTGCTTTTACATTCTTTCCTGATGTTTTCTGACTCTGCTTATCATCGGATTCCTTGTCTTCTGTCGAAGCAGGCGTCTCTGTTTCTTCCGGTGTTGGCGTTGCTTCTTCTGTAGGTGTTGCCTCCGGTATCGGTGTTGCTTCTTCTGTAGGTGTTGCCTCCGGTGTCGGTGTCACTTTTTCTGTAGGTGTTACATCTGGTGTTGGTGTGGCTTTCGGAGTTGGAGTTGCTTCCGGTGTTGGTGTAACAGCAGCCACCGGAACATTTCCTGATGTGCCTGTAGCCTCCGGTGCATCTGCGGATGCATTTTCATTTACGTAATCTGTATCGTGATCAAGATTCAGCCATCCCTGTGTCACACCATCTGTGTCTGTTTTCCCCCAGTTTGTTCCGTCTTCTCCCTGAACATACTGAAAAATATGTACAGTTGTCCCATCTGCGATTCCCTCTGTTCCTGAAACCTGATCAAATTTCTCTCCAGGTCCGTTATAAACCGATACGTTTCCATGAACCTTTACTTCGAAATCCACATCTTTGCCTCCGAAAGTACGATATTCCTCATTGGCAGCTTCTTCTCTGGAAGCCGGATCCAGATCATCCATAGGAACATATCCGTTCATTCCATGGTACTGTGTATATGCCCATTTTTTATTGTCTGCTCCATTCTTCTCACCCAGAACGTGAATGGCAGTTCCATTTGGAATCTTGCTGTCATTCAGTTTAACACTCTGAGTGTCTGCTTCATCATAAATATCTACCCCGCCCTGTGTACTCTGTACGATCATATAATAATCTGTTACATAATCCGGATTCTGACCCTTTCCGTCATCCGCATAAACAGAAACCACTGTCAGAATAAAGCACAGTACCATTGCTATTACTGTTCCAAACCTTCTCTTCATAATCTCTTTCCTTCATTTCTTATTTTCTTTTTACAGCAGATGAACTTTTATATTTGCTGTATGTATTTCCATATGGCTCTTTAACATATGCTTTTACCGCATAATAGTATGATACACCTTTTTGTGCTTTTTTGTCCAGATAAGAAGAACTATTTCCATTGGAAATTTTCTTTATCAATTGATAGGAACCACCTTTTTTCTTTCTGTAAATATAATAGCCGTCACATTTTTTCTGAGGCTTCCACCGGATACGGATTCCACTTTTTTCAGATTTCACAGAAGTAACCTTCTGCACTGCAGGTGCTGCTTTAATCACATCGCCGGTTTTATATTTACCTGAATATCTTTTTCCGGATGCTTCATAATATGCTTTTACTGTATAACGGTATGATGCATTAGCCGTAACCTTACTATCTTTATATTTTAATTCCGATGTCCCGACATCTGCAATTTTGGACCACTTTCCACCTGCTGCAGGTTTTCTGTACACATAATATCCTGTAGCTCCGGAAACTTTTTCCCATGAAATAAGGTTATATCCGGAATTATATGCCTTCACCTGAAATACCGGTGTATCCGGCACCCATGACTGATTCAGGGTCCTTGTATGTGCCTTGATCCTTGCCGTCCAGTTTTTCGTCTTTCCATCTGTCCACCTGGCCGTTTCCGATGCACTCTTATAGAATGTCTGCCCTGTTTCTATCCCCGCCGTACAGGTAAACCAGTTCCCATAACTGGACTTTGCTTCCACTCCAAAGCTGATTTTGTCAGTCCCACTGTTTGTGATCACAACAGAATATCTGCTTCCCTGTTTCAAAACCACCTCTGGTACACTAATAGTCTGTACACCTGCGATTGGCTGTTCAAACTCATATGGAGCAGCATATGCAGCGGTCCCGCTTTCCGGGTCATATGGATCTGTCAGATCGGTGTATATCTGAATTTTGTAACAGGCATTGTCACTGTTTGTAACAAGATTAACCTCCCCCAGGACTTCTGCTTTTCCCTTTCCTGCAGTTGTCTCATAAACTGCTGCTACTGACTGTCCCGCCTGTATCGGAATCACTGAAAGTGCTGAAGAACCATCATAAAAATAATTATTCCTGTACTTTTGATCCGAAGCAGCCACTGCCTCTGCACTTACAAGTTTACTGATATTGGGATCCTGATAAGAAAGATAGTAATATCCTCCGTCTCCTTTCTTCTCCCCCCAACTGTTTTTGATGATCCACGCACCATCAGATGTTACATTGGAAACAGGAAGAAAATTATCCTTTGAATACGTATCATCCCATCCGACCACTGTCACAATATGATTAATTACAGTCGAATTTGATTTTCCAACAGGATAACAATATGCAGCTGTGTCCGGATTTACATAACTTTCCTTCATATAAAGCATAATGGATACTGCATGGTCATTCAGTAGCATTTCTTTCATACGTTCCTCACTGTATTTGGAAACAGATGCATTTTTCAGATATGCTGCAGAATTATAAGCCTTACTTTCCGGAATCTGTACAGTCAGATCATTCTGATGCGAAGAATCCGTAGGAAATGGTACATCGGCCTCTGTGGTCATTCCCGACCATGTACTGAGATAAATCGCCGCCAGGTGATCATTACCTCCTATCACGTGATAATTTCCCAGTACATAATTCTTATCATCAGGGGTATTTCCAAGAGGATCATTCTGTCTGTTGGAGAAAAAATATGATAAATGTTCTTCTGACAGATCGTAGACTCCTTTGTTCTGTGCCAGAAGCGAAGTCTCCATGATTGCTGCCATACCAAAAGCCCAGCAGGTTCCAAATGGATTCTGATTCTTTACGGGCGTAACTAATCCTTCCTTTCTGGCATCATAGGAAGATGGAAATGCAGCCTCCCTGTTTCCATATGCAGCATAAACTGATGTCAGATCACTCTCCACTTCAATTCCCGGATCCAAAGGTTTTAAATTTTTAAAGGGTTCCAGTTCTTCCTTTCTTTCCTCTTCTGTCAACGGACGGCCCTTAATATACCTGATTCCGTCTGTACCCTCTTCTGAGTTTTCTCCATCCTGAAACTCCTGTTTTGCATCATCGCTTCCGAACAATTCTGCATCCGATCCCGTATCTGTTCCAAATTCATCTGCCTGTGAACTTTGAAATTCTTTCAGATCTGATGTATTTTCTTCTGTCTCCCTGTTGACTCCGGATCCAAACATTTCCTGACCCGCAACGGGTACCGATGTACAAACTATTGCATAAGCCAGAAAAACTGACAATGCGCGTATCGCTGTATTTCTTTTTTTCATGTAGTAGTTAACTCCTTTACATAAATATAATATCATTATATCAATATCTTTTTTGTTTTTCATCCATGATCAATGACAAAAACCGTCGGAAAACAGTGAATTTTCCCTGTTTTCCGACGGCTCTATGTAGAAATGCAGAGCTCTGCCGACAAGAAAATGTCGCCAGGAAAAGACGTCAAATGCCTGTGATGCATTTTCTTCTGTGCATGTGAAAAGTGTGAAAAATGTGTGTGAAATGCTTTATATACTAACTCAGAACAGACTTGAAAATCTTACAGACTCTTCTCTTTTGCTATCCTTATTCTAGCAGAACAAGCATTGTATTACAATGAAAATCGTTCTTTCTTATTTGTGCTAATCTGACACATTGTTACTGTTCACTCCGTTCTAAGCAGCAACGCATTCTCCTCTTATTTGCTGATACTTTCCTTTGCTCTTTTCATCATATCAGCCAGTTCCTGGTATTTTCCTGTGACATACCCATAGTTTTTTCGCTTATGCGGAAGCATACAGTTTGTGCAGTCTTTAATTCCCTTTTCCGTATACCGGAAATTCCCACCGCATTTCTCACCCAGGGCATATAGCGGGCAATAACAAAACAGACAGTTAAAATCATCCGGATCTGCATTCTTATGACACGGAAAAAATTCACATTTCTTATGGCTGAAATAAGAATATTCTTTCCCTTCCCAATAAGGTTTCTCCATTGCTACCTCTCCTCTCCTGTTGCAAGTTTTTATCTTTCCAGAATAATTCCGTTTTCTCATTCTCCATCAATCCCACCCATCAGAGGACGAAATAAAAAAAATACTCTAATAAATTATCAATTTCTCTTCACATAACAAAGCATTGAAAATTCATTACAGTATTTTTCACAGATCATACATTTAAAATTAATAAGAGGGAGCGATGCTACCCCGGGGTAGAAAAAAATCCGTTCATGAGTGCGCGGAGGGAACGAATAAATCCGAAGTAGTATCGCCTGCCATTTAATCATGTATAATTCATAAAGAACAGGCGCATTCCATAAAAAATGTCTGCCTTCAGATAAAAGCAGACAACACTCCGAAGCTGCGGATTCAACGGAGTTGGTTGTTACACTTTACACGGAAGTTTAACCTCGCCATACCAAGCAGGTTTCCTGGCTCCAGGCTCATCGCTCCTCTCTCCTTCTCATGCTATGGCACAATGGACATTCTGAGATTTGCTCCTCTGTTACAGTGACCGGATCGCTCAGGTTTCTCACCTGATTCCCTCTTTCTGTACTGTTCTTTCTCACAGTATCAGCACTTAATATGTTCTGTATGGAATTATACTGTCATTATAATAACACCCTGCAGCAAGCTTGTCAACTATTTATCAATATATTTTTCAATATTCCACACCTTCCGGCAGCGGATCCCATTCATTCAGACCAAGACTCTGTCTGAATTTTGCTTCTTCCAGACTCAGCTTTGGAACATCCTCATTCAAAAACGCTCTCAGCTCATCAATCCCCTCTCCGGTCACATTGTTTACCAGAAAAATTCTTTCACATCCTGCATTCAGCATCCACTGACGCACCATTGGAACATTCGCATAAGGAGAATCTATTTTCGTAATGATTCCTATCAGTGGTCTCAGAATAAATGCATTACTGCCATAGCCAAACAAACTGAAAGGTTCATCTGCTGACTGTACCATTGCCACCACATCTGCTTCAAAAGAAAAACAGGCCAGCCCTACGCTGAAATGCTTGGACTCTGCATACTCTCCCGGAGAATCAATGGTATCATCATCCGTATTCGTATACTGCGTTTTTACATAATGAAGTTTTTCGCCTTTTAATGCCTGCGTTAATGAAGTCTTACCTGCTTCACTTCTGCCCATCAGAAATATTTTCTTCATATTTAATGTCTGTCCCTTTCACTTCTCTCAGCTATTCCGGCAGTTACATAAGCACCATCGGTACAGAATAACTGACTTTTCGTATGTTTTAACTTTTGTGAACTGCACAAGTCTTAAAGCCAAGCACCTCTCTAAAAAATTTCACCACTTCTTCCACTGCAGTCTGAACTTCCGTCAGACCTCCCGTAAGGATCAATGATCCGCTGAAGCGATCCATGAAACCAATCTCCACATTTGCACTTTTCACTGCAATATCAGCAGCTACAACCACTGCTTCCCATGGGGTAAAACGAATCATTCCAATTGCTTCTCCTGTGTGGTCTTCTCCCTCATGGACTCCAATATGCAGACCAAGATTCTGATAAATACAGCTCTGTGAAGGATTGATCACATGCGCCAGGCACACTTCCTTTCCCGGAACCCTTACCCTGGTCATACGCAGCTTTTTTCCCTTTAATTTCTCATAATCCTGGTTATAAAGCTTTTCCAGTAATTCTCTGGTTGTCATCCCTGCCATCCCAACACTTCCTATCTTTTGGTAATCTTGCAGACTACATAACCCAAAGTGTCTCTGAAATAATCCACAACCTCAGTCATCGCTGACATTACATCGGAAATCTCTCCCGTAATGATCAGTGTGCCTGTAAATCGATCTGCAAATCCCAGATAAACATTTCCGCTTTTTACCGCAATATCAGATGCGATTACTGCAGATTCAGGCGGTGTCATATTCATAATTCCGATTGCAGATGAACGGTAATCCACCTGCGGATTCAGTCCAAGCTTCTGGTATATGACCGGAGCCGGCCCTCCCATTACATGTGCAAAAGTAATCTCCTTGCCAGCAACCGTTTCCTGTACAATTCTTATGTGTTCTACATGGTCATTTGCCATTTATCATTCCTCGCTTTCACTATTCAACTATAATCCGGATAATTCATGAGAATATTCTTTCCCACTGATGTCTCCTAAAACAGATTTAAAATTTTATATGTATCTCTTCAGTTACATAAACTGTACTATCCATCCAATTTTATGTCAAGGTAAAATCCACCTGAAAATCGGTAAAATATTATACATGGTTACGGTTCACTCCGTTCACAGCAACACGCTTCGCGATGCACAGAATTTATGCTAATCGCATAAATTCGCGCGGTATGTCTCGGAATTTTGGTATATTCATGCCAAAACACCTCGCGGAATAATGGTAACTTATACATAAAGAAAAGGAGCATCAGCCCCCTTAGCGATACTCCTTTTCAACCCCTATAAATTTAATTATTTATACTTATTTAATTATACCAGTCTTCTTACAGAAACAATCGTTCTGTACGCTGCGTTATCACTGATCTTAATTCCATCTACAGAGTTCGATGCATGAACGATACGTCCATTCCCCATATAGATTGCAACGTGTCCACCGTAGCAGATCAAATCGCCCGGCTGTGCATCAGCATAAGATACTTCTGTACCGGCATTCTGCTGTTCATAAGAAGTTCTCGGAAGACTTACTCCGAAGTTTGCATATACACTCTGTGTAAATCCTGAACAGTCAGCTCCACCTGTAAGGCTTGTACCGCCCCATACATATGGATTGCCAACAAACTGTGTTGCAAAGTCTACTACAGAAGATCCTGATCCTGAACCTGAAGATGAAGAACTATCTGAATCAGATGACTGTTCACTCTCATAATCATCTGGTGAAACTGTATTATCAGAATCAATCACATTGCCATACTCATCGTACTCTACATCATCAGAAGCTCCTGCATTGTCAACAGGATCACCATTTTCATCATATTCTACACCATCATCTGATTCAGACTCATCATCCGCATCATCAGTATTCTCAATCTCATTTCCGTCTTCATCATACTCTACATTTTCTTCCTCTTCTGATTCGGAGTCCTGTTCCTGCTCTGCAGCTTTTGCTGCTGCCTCTTCTTCTGCCGCCTGTCTTGCAGCCTCTTCCTCAGCCTGTCGTCTTGCCTCTTCTTCTGCTGCGATTCTTTCAGCTTCCAATCTCTGAATTTCAGCTGTCTGTTCCGCTAACAGATTTGCATATTCTGTCGCCTGCTGCTGTGCATATGCAATTTCATTCTCATAATCGGCTGATTCAGATTTCTTCTGATCGATCTGGCACTGAAGATCATAAGACTGCTGTTCATAAGAAGCCTTCATCTCCTCCAGTTCTGCTTTGTCAGATTCATACTGAGTCTTTAAATTATTTACCTCATTAATAGTATTCACATATTTATCAAGGTTCTTTCTGTCCTGCTCATACATCTGCTGTGTATTCTCAGCACGTGTCAGAAGTTCACTCAAATCTTCTGAATTAAGCATCATCTGAAACCACGCTGCATCCCCACCCTGTTCATACAGTGCCTGAATACGAAGCTTCATGCTCTCATACTGCTTATCTCTCGCCTTCTGAGCCTTAGCCAGATCCTGTTTTGTCTTAATAATATCTACTTCTTTATTATCGATATCTCCTTTAAGAGTATCAATAGAAACCATAACACTTACAAGATTGGAATCCAGTTCGGAAATCTCATTCTCAAGCTGTGATTTCGCATATGCAAGCTCATCCATTCTGGAATATGTCGCATCCAGCTGCTGACTTGTGATCGCCTGCTCTTCTCTCAATTCATCCTCTCTTGAAGCGCTTACACTAACAACCTGTGTTGCGCTCATCAGGAGTGCTAATGTAAGACATACAATTCTTTTCTTCATGAATTCTCACCCTCGTAACATTTTCTTTCTATATCTTAATGTTTTTGCAATATCTAAGTTAATTCTTATACATATTAACACACCACACTCAAAAACGCAAGGATTAATTACCATAAATTTTATATTTCTGTAACATTTATTAATCTTTTTGTTATTCTTCGCATTTCTTTCTACAATTCAAACATATTCCATTTCATGTTTGTAATAATTTAACACAGGACAAAGATATCTGATGCAGGGTTACTGTTCACACACCACTATCCCGCGAGGTGTTTTGGCATGAATATGCCAAAATCCCGAGACATACAAGCCAAAATTCCATTGCCGCAGGCAATCTGGAATGAATTTTGGCTACGTTACTGTGAACGGAGTGGACAGTAACGTAGCAGGACTTCACGCTATAGTGGACTGGATTGTTTGCATTATTTATGGAATTACTACAGAACGCAAAAAAAGAAGCAGCCTACTCATTCGAAAGCTGCTTCCATTTTCTTAACTATTCACTTCTCAGCTAAACAGATCTGCAAGGATCTGGTCTGCGGTCATATTCATATATCCATCCGGATCAGAAAGCGTACTTCTGTTCCATCTCAGATAATTACCTCTTCTGATATAGTTACCAGATGAAGTATGATAATCATATTTGGTATATCCCGGATATCTTGACATATACTTCTGTGCCAGTGCAATCGCCTGACTGGAATAACCACCGGACGGAGTAGGTGTACCTGCAATCTGAACACCTGCATTCGGGGTAGAATGCACGATCACTGCACTCTTATCAGCACACTGTCCGAGAATGATCCATGTATGTCCACTGTCATATCCCACATCTCCGGGATATACTGTCCAGTCATCACTTGCCAGATTCGCCTGAGTGAGAATACTTCCCCAACCCATGGACTTATAATAAGAACCAATCTCACCGGAAACTACCGTATATCCGCTTCCTACACCGGACTTACTCTGCATTACCTGATAAGCTGACCATCCTACGAAACCGGAACAGTCAAAACCTTTTGCTCTGTTGGCTGTGCTGAGATCTCTGTAGTTATTGTAATCATAACTGCTGCTCTGACTGTTATAGAAATCAGTCATTGTCTGACTTGTTCCTTTTCTGGTGGAATCATTCCATCCGCCACCCCATACGTACAGAGCCTGACCAACAGGCTGTAATGCACCTGCCAGATAATTCTTGATTGTTCTGGAACCGGTCGGACTTGTAGTATTGCTCAATATACCATTGGAATTAAAATGGTATTTCTGTCCATCAATTGTTACATCTCCGGTAGCCATCACACCGGTTTCCTTATCAAAATAATACTTATTTCCGTCAATTGTCGTCCAGCCTACAGCCATCTTGCCGCTGCCTGTATTAAAGTAGTATTTCTTTCCATTCAGTGTCTGGAAACCTTTTGCCATAATTCCGTCTTCAGTTTCAAAATATCTGTATTCATTGCTGGAATTCTTTGTCCAGCCGGTAAGCATATAACATGCACTTGTAAAATATCTGGTATTTTTCTTACTGTCTGTAAGGAATGTCTTGCAGGCAGCCACTCCACTGTTACTGTAGAAATAATATCTCTTTCCCTTCAATGTCAGCCATTTCGTCTGCATGAATCCGGTAGATGGATTAAAATATCTTTTCTGATCCTTTGAATCAGTGACCCAGCCTGTCATCATGATACCAGCCTGTTTACTGAAATATCTCTTTCGTCCTTTACTGTCAGTAACCCAGCCTTTTACCTGAACACCGGTCTTTGTGTTAAAGTAATATTTCTTCCCTTCAAGTTCCAGCCAGCCCTTCTGTTTAGAGCCATCTTTATTTATGTAGTATGAATCTCCGTTAATAGTTACAAAACCTGTTTTCGTTGCAGCCTGTACATTTGCCGCAGTAAAATACATGGAAACTCCCACAGCAAAAAACAGCAGAAACAGAAGTGCCCCCCAGATTTTAAACTTCCTGTTTACGTTTTGCATACATACCTTCCTTTTCTTTTTTCGTTATCAGAGCGTGTCTGAAAAGTATGAATCGTAGGTATCGCTCTGATATCTCACATACTTCTCAGATACGCTCTAAGGTTTAACAAAGTTTTTTACAATGTTGTTACGTTTCTATGACCCTATTATATTACACTTTAAATAACCCGTCAACAGACAAGTAAAATTCTGTTAAACATTCACTAATTTTTCACAGTCTGTTCCATAAAAAAAGAGACAAAGTCCACAAATACTTTGTCTCTTTTCACAAGATAACACTGTGAAATATAACCTGTATACCTGTTTTCTCTTTATTTTTTCAACAGACAGAATATTATCTTATATCCCTGATCACAACAGATGCTTTCTTAATTCAGCACCATCAGCAGCACATAAATAAGCAGGTGCCACATCAAATACGGTCTTCGCACCACTCTGTCCTTCTTTATTCATACGATATGCAGCTCTTGCATATGCAACAAGTACAGAAGATGTAAACTCCGGATTGGAATCCAGCTTCAGACTATATTCGATCACATGATTGTTCTCATCATTCCAGCCCGTTTTTCCGGATCGGATCACGAAACCGCCATGTGGGATTCCACTGTGATCTCGCTTCAATTCTTCTTCAGAAATAAAATGTACAGTTGTGTCATAGTCAGAGAAATAGTTAGGCATAGTCTTGATATCATTCTCAATCTGTGCCAGATCCGCACCTTCCTCTGCAACTACAAAGCATTCTCTTGTATGTTTCTGTCTTGTTGTAAGATCCGGATTTTCTCCGTTTCTCACTGCTTCCAGTGCTGCTTCAACAGGAATTGTATACTGTTTTGCATCTTTTACGCCTTTGATACGGCGTACTGCATCTGAGTGTCCCTGGCTTACACCCTTGCCCCAGAATGTATAATCCTTTCCGTTTGTAAGGATTGCATTTGCATAGAGACGGTTCAGTGAGAACATTCCCGGATCCCAGCCCACTGAAATAATTCCGATATGACCGCTTTCTTTTGCAGCTGCATCTACTGAATCAAAATGCTCAGGAATTCTTGCATGTGTATCAAAGCTGTCAATTACATTAAACATCTTCGCATATTCCGGTGTCTGTTTCGGCAGATCTGTTGCACTTCCGCCACAGATGATAAGTACATCGATCTTATCTTTCATTTTTTCGGCATCATTGACAGAATATACCGCTGCTGTCTCTGTAAGGATTTTAACAGTTTCCGGAGCACGACGTGTAAATACAGCAACAAGCTCCAGATCCGGATTATGTTTGATTGCGCACTCTACACCGCGGCCAAGATTGCCGTAGCCTAAAATACCAATACGAATACTCATTATGATTTCCTCCTGTAACTTTAATTATATGTTCGCAACTGTTGCATATCATTACAGTTGCACATTATCACTTTACTATAGTAATATTTTCACTTTTAATTGTCAATCCAATTATTACCAAAATTCCATTGCCGCAGGCAATCTGGAATGAATTTTGACTACGTTACTGAGAACGGAGTGAACAATAACGTTTTAGCAGCAAAATATGCCGCTTCCCGGGCAACACAGACTGCATGCCATATTTGCCAGGCACAGCTTCATACAATAATCATCACCGCCTGTCGGCATACCTCCAAAAGGATTCTGCATCTCCTGATACCAGTTTCCTCCGCCTTCCATCTGCTGCAAAACCATCTGATACTGTACATTATCCGGTTCCAGACGGATAGCCTGCTTAATATCATTCAATGCATTTACGTTATTTCCAAGTCCCATGTTTGCCATGGAAGACAGATAATACCACTGTCCGTTCCTCTGTGAAAGTGACTGCAGAACATTCATAGCCTCACGATAATGACCGCTCTGGATATAATTGGCTGCCGCCTGCCTGCGCATAGACTCTTCATCCTGATAGCCAGAGTCTGCCTGTCCGGAAAATCCGCCAAAACCACCGTAATTATTGCTGCCATAATTCCCGTAACCGGCTCCCTGCTCTCTTTCCTTCATAATCTGCTCATAAGCCTGCTGAACCTGCTTGAATTTCTCCTCAGCCTGTTCTTTATTCGGATTGTCAATATTGGCATCCGGATGATACTTTCTGCTCAGCTTACGATATGCCTTCTTCACTTCTTCATCGGATGCATCTCTGGAAATCCCCAGTATACTGTACGGATCAATCATTATCTTTCTCTCCTGCTTCTTTTCTCTTCTTATGGATCACCTCAAACCGGCACCATACCCCTGAGTAAAGAATATTTCTCAAAATATCAGTGTATTTTATAATAGGAAGTTTCTCAAACTCCCTGCAGGTCTGTGCCATCATCATGATCAGAATCCGGCGTACCTGCTCATCGAACCCTTCTATTATATATTGTTCTGAAAAAGGATTGTAATTTTTATTTTTTATATCCTCTTCCACATCATCGTATGCATCCAGAAGATAAATAAATTTGCCAAGAAAAAATCCCATTCTGCGCAGAGTATCTTCCCATACATCCTGTTTCCATGCAAAAATCTCTTCCATAATTTTTCCGAAACAGCCCGCCATTTTGTCAATGTCTTTTTCTCCGGATTTCTCCATCTCAGACAATTCACTGAGAAGCTTCTGTATTCTTCGGGATTTATCCGGATATTTCTGATCCAGTTTTTTCACTTTTCCCTGAAGAACTTTTGAATAACCAAGAGCAGTTACTTTTTTTTCATCCTCCCAATCGTCCCGGCATTTATAATAAGTAAGAAGTACATTCATATCTGCCGCATATTCTGTCACTGTATTTCTTCTGACCGGCTGTTTACATACCGGGTGAATGATACATCTTGTGCTTCCCTTTTGTGTGGGCGGCTCATAAAGCGCACTGAGAAGAATCACCACAAATGTCATATCATAAGTCAGAGAAATCTGTCCTGATATTCCATATTTACTTTTGAGTTCTCTGCACAATCCACAGTAAAAGGATCTGTACAGATCAAAATCTTTAAACTTGATTTCAGGCTTATTCATTACTATATAACCAAACATAATTCCTCCAGCCCATAACTTATGATGATCTGCCAGAGCGTGTTTGCAGCAAATCAACGTCTTTTGATAAACTTCTCATGACATTTCGGACATTCAATCTCTACCTTCTGTCCTTTTCCTCTGGGAATACGAATTTTCTGTCCACAACCCGGGCAGGTATAGATATGATGTGTTTTTCTCTGCTCCATCATATTTTTCTCTCTGGTAAACCAGCTGCGGATTTTCTGAGTATATCCCAGATATTTCTGGTTTTCCGCATATCGTGCAGAGATATTTCTGGAAAGGATTCTGAAATATGTATAAATGATAAGAATAAATCCAACTGTATCCAGAACGCCTCCGGCTGCGTTTTGTCTCATAAAAGAACCTACAACAATGACGAAAAGTGCCACACCGAGAGTGAATCTTGCAAAATTATCCACTCCATAACGCCCCTGCATGAATCTGTTTAATTTGTCTTTCATTAAACTACCTCTTTTTTACTGTTTGTAATGCATTTTTTACTCTCTGACAAGAACTTTCAGAATCTCTGCAATATACATGGTATGGTAGTCTTTCTGCGGATACCACTTACCGTCGTTTTCCCCGGCATCAAAGCATTCCGGTTTAATCTCATCATGATACATTTTTTTGCAGACCATGATCATGTCAGCTTCTTCAATTCCGGCTGTTCCGTCTGTAAAGTAAGGAGTCAGTCCTGCTTCTTTAATCTTGTTATCCGCATTTTTTCCGGAAACCTTTCCGCAATAATTTAATGCCTTGCGATATTTTTCTCCCAGAACAGAAATTGTAAATGTATCTTCCCTGTCCACAAATTCCTTGGTGTATCTCTGAGGACGGATATACACTGTCACTGCGTTCTTTCCCCACATAACACCCATTGCACCCCAGCTTGCTGTCATGGTATTGCATTTTTCTTCATTTCCGGCTGTGATCAGCAGCCATTCCTTTCCAATCTTGGTAAATGGATTCATTGTCAGTTCTTCTGCTTTTACTTCTCTGAAACTCATAATATTATTTCCTCTCTTTCTTTATTCTCAAACATCCGGAATTCTCTGCTCTGCTACAGAAATCCCTGTTTTCTCAAAAATCTTATCGTGCAAGTACACTCTGGCTCTGATATCATATTATATAATTATCTGTCATTGCATACCTGGAAGATATAGAACTTCAGATAATAAGACTCATCTGCCGCCCACAGGATTGGATGATCCGGTGCCTGTGTCCTGTATTCTACCTGGCGAAGTCTTTTATGTACATTCTTTGCTGCCTGTCCGATGGTTTTGGTAAATAATTCATAGTCCATAAAATGAGAACAGGAACAGGTTGCCAGAAATCCGCCGTCTTTTACCAGTTTCATGGCACGCAGATTAATCTCTCTGTATCCTTTTACTGCATTTTTAATGGAATTTCTGGACTTGGTAAATGCAGGAGGATCAAGAATTACAACATCAAATTTCTCACCTTTCTCTTCCAGCTCAGGGAGCAGTTCAAAAACATCCTCGCAAATAAATTTCACATTGTCGGATAAACCATTCAATGTCGCATTAGCGGTTGCCTGATCTACTGCCAGCTGAGAGGCGTCCACACCGGTTACGCTCGCAGCTCCTGCGATTCCCGCATTCAGTGCAAAAGAACCTGTATGTGTAAAGCAATCCAGAACTTTCGCATTCTTACAGAGTTTCTGAATTGCAAGCCTGTTATATTTCTGATCCAGGAAAAATCCTGTTTTCTGCCCGTCTTTTACGTCAACTTCATATTTTACACCATTTTCTTCAATCTGCACAAGTGTTGGAAACTCTGGTCCTATAAAACCCTTAACCATTTCCATTCCTTCCTGTTTGCGCACCTTCACATCGCTTCTTTCGTAAACACCGCGAATAGTGATCCCATCTTCTGCCAGGACTTTCCTGAGGAGTTCTACGATTGTTTCTTTAAAACGATCGATCCCCAGAGCCAGTGACTGAACTACCAGTACATCCGAAAATTTATCCACCACAATTCCCGGAAGGAAATCTGCCTCTGCAAAAATCAGACGACAGCATCCTGTATCTACCACTTTCTTACGATATTCCCATGCATCACGTACACGCTTCTCCAAAAGTTCTTCATTAATATCAACATTTTCATCTCTTGTCATAAGACGCACCGTAATCTTAGAATTAGTATTAATGAACCCTCTTCCCATAGGATATCCGTCAAAATCATGGACAAGTACAATATCACCGTTCTCGAAATTTCCCATGACTGTATCTATCTCATTATCAAAAATCCACATTCCGCCGGATTTCAGAAGTCTTCCCTCTCCCTTTTTCAGAGTTACTACTGCCATTCCCATTCGTATTTCTCCTTGTATTTTTATGTTTATCTTTTGTCAATTATATGACTCTGTTTTCTATAGCAGCCCTCATAAATAAGTTACTGTTCACTCCGTTCCCAGCAACACGCTTCGCGATGCAGGAAATATGAACCTCCTTGTGCAATGCCCAAGGAGTATCGTTTGCTTCGCAAACTTAATTTATGCTAATCGCATAAATTCGCGCAGTATGTCTCGGGTTTTCTGTGACCTTCGCTCACAAAAAACACCTCGTGGGATACTACCAGTGAACAGTAACATAAATAATGCATTTAAGACAGTTTCAGATTTCACACTCTGATGGGCCGGATTAAGATTCATTATTTACGAGGATTGCTATAATCACATCATTTTATCACATTCATCTCATTTTTTCCATACATAACAAAAAGCAGCCGGCAAAATCACAAAAATTTCACCAACTGCTTTCCATTGCTATTATTGTTTGCTGCTTTTCACAACCTGTGCAGGGGACTTCCCTGATTCGGTTAACTCCTTAAGAAGGATACATCTTGGCAGACCTCCGTAACAGAGTGCCGTTCTCTTAACTTCATATCCATGGATTTCCATATTATGTCTGCTGAACTGATTATCCGGATGTATGGTGCACATCAGATAATAATATTGGTCTGTATCCAGCAATCTCTCCGCTTCTTCCAGCATATGCCCCTGCAACCCGTTTCCCCTATATGCACAACACACAACTGCCGAATCCATGACTGCAACATGGGAAAGCTGTTCCTCATCAAAATCAAGATAAGTTCCCAGATTATCTTCCCTGTTTTCAGGATATTTAATAATGAAGAAACCCGCAACAGAACCATCTGCTGTCTGTGCCACGATCACAAAACCCTGTTCTTCTATATGTGTCCTGACATATTCCTCATCATCAGATACAAACCAGTCCGGATGCTCTTTATCATTCTTCGCTTCATGCATAACAGCCATGATCTCATCCACATCTGCCATCTCTGCTTTTCGTATCCTGAACAATACCTTTGCAGAACCATCCTTATTCTCTGAAATCTGCATGATGCTTTGATTATTCTGCATTTTCCTCGCCGCCTGCAGTCTCTGTGGAATCTGCATCCGTTGTATCATAAGTCTCTGTACTTTCTCCGTAGAGTTTCTCAAAGAATTTCATTGTTTCATTATATAAGGTCTGTCTGTCATCATCTGAAAGTTCTCCAAGCTCCGGACTTGCCTGTGCATCTGCACTTAATCCGAAGATTTCCTTCATGGACTTATCTACCATATTGAGCTCTGTGCTCATGTAAATTTCAGTTCCATCTGCCTGATAAGAAGCTGTGCCTTCTGTAAGAATTTTCAGATATGCCTTCTCCACATTCTTAGCAAGAGTTGCACCATTTTCAGCATCAAGAGTTACGGAAGCTGTTGCTGTTTCATCTTCCATAGCTGTTGTAAGAGCAGTGATATCGCCTTCATATTCTCCCTTGCAGAAATTCTCAGCTTTATCAAACATGGTTTTCTGATCTTCTGTCAGTGCAGAAGTATCCAATTCATCTGATGTGGTATCATTTTCTGTATCATCTGTTCCTTCATCGGAGTCTGTATCACCTTCATCTGTATTTCCAAGCGTACTGTCATCCGTAGTTTCATCACCATCCGGCTCCTGCGGTTCCTCTGTTTCGCTGAGGTCTCCGTCACTCTGATCGTCCCCGTCGTCCTCAATCAGACCTGAATCCTCCTCCAGCGATGGATTCTCTGTGGAACTCTCTACGATATCTCCGCCTAAAGCACTGTTATCCACATTATTCAGGATATCATCACCATCTGCTGGATCACCTGCATTTACAGTGTCATCCTTTTCATCATCAATATCACCAAGCTCATCATTATCACCGGATGTATTCTGTTCTACCTGCTCCAGTGTTGCTTTTACATCATCATAATTGTACTCCTGCTGCGCAATCTGTTTCAGAAGCTCTACGATCTTATTAATCTGGTCAGAATCCAGATTTACATTATTCTGCTGAGCAACATTTACTACGATATTATAGATATCATCCACATTCTGGACATTATCTTTGATAACCTGTATCTTCGAGTTATTCATAACAGTAGTTGCATCATTCTTTCCAACCTCATCAGCCAGATTTCCTGTCACTACCATTTCCTCTGTAGCAAGTTCTTTCTTCGTGCTGTCAAGCTGCTCCCCTGTAGCTGTCTCGTACGCCATCTGAATACCTGTAAGCGCTCCAGTGCCGGATACCTCAAACGGGCAGGCGGCTACAACTTCACAGTTCTTGACACCTGATGTGGAAAGTGACGTTGCGATCATGTTACATGTTACCCAGTTAAGGTTGGCTGTTCTTACTTTGATACCGCCTGACTGAGTCGGCTTTACATATGCACAGCTCACTGTTCTGGTTCCGATCTGCTCTAACGGTACATAAGCACTCAGATGATCTCTCTCATCCTGATTAGTGATAGTGAGAATCTGTACCTGGTTACTGTCTACATTAAAATATTTCATCATTGTATTCTTCTGGTCCTGAGTAAGATCAGCTCCCAGTGTCACAACCTTCACTGAATCTGCCATTGTCGGTACAGCAGTTCCTGAAAGTACCAGACATGCACTGCATAAAAGTGCTGCTGTTTTTACTTTTTTCATAATAGAAACCTCCCTGATATGTTATTTAAATTATTCAGGCGGATAATCATTTCATGCCTGTTCATTAATAGTAGTATTATAACACGTTTGAGTTGAGATTTGTAATTATTATTTATATCATTCCCAGTCCTTCCAGCAGGATTTTTGTACCTATGAGGATAAGGATAATACCTCCGCATAATTCCGCTTTGGATTTGTATTTCATTCCAAAAAGACTGCCTATCTTTACCCCTGCTGCTGAACAGACAAAGGTGATCACACCGATAAAGGATACTGCTGATACAATCTCTACTTTCAGAAAAGCAAATGTCACTCCCACTGCCAGTGCATCAATACTGGTAGCCACTGCAAGAATGAACATGGATTTTATATCCATATCCGCATTTACATGTTCTTCCTCTTTCGATTCTTTGATCATGCCGGCACCAATGAACACCAGAAGGACAAAAGCTACCCAGTGACTGTATCGGGTAACCTTATCTGCAAAGAATCGTCCGCCAAAATATCCCACAAGGGGCATTAATGCCTGAAATCCCCCGAACCATGCGCCTGCGATACACATATGCTTTGCATTGATTCTGCCCAGGGAAAGGCCCTTACAGACAGATACTGCAAATGCATCCATAGACAGGCCTATCGCCAGTATAAAAAGTTCAAAAATATTCATGTGTTTTTTGCTCCTTTTCCTGTATAAAACTATAAATGAGCAAATCCAAAATATTGCACAAAAGAAAGACACCCTCTGTAGAAGGATGTATAATTGAAGTACCAACAAACAACATACTCACTCAAACAAGGGGGTGTCCGTTGCAAACAGTATACATCATTCCAAACATATTTACAATTACCTGAAAGCATTAAATCTCGGATTATTTTTATCCGATGTGTATCTGAACCACTTATTGACCATCATCCTGTCTGTTTTTCTCCGGGGATACCGGGGAAAAACAGTTGATTTCCAAGAAGTCAGCCATTGCCACAGGACAACGACCGCTTATTTCCTGAATCACGGAAAATGGAAGGACGATGCATTGCAGGATGTTTTAAAAAGCAGCATCCTCCAAGCCATTTATAGGGAAGCACAGCGTTCCGGACAACCGATTTACTGTATTGTGGATGATACGATTGCTTCACATACCCGGCCTTCGTCACAGGCGGTTCATCCAATCGAAGCTGCGTATTTTCATCAATCACATTTAAAAGGCTGTCAGGATTATGGGCATCAGGTTGTCTCCGTTATGCTTTCCTGCAACGGGATTACCCTGAATTATGCAGTCATCCTGTACGATAAATCAAGATCAAAGATCCAGATTGTACAGGAGATCGCGGAAGAACTTCCCGCTGCGCCGGTCATTTCCTACTTTCTTTGTGACAGCTGGTATACTACTGCAAAAGTGATGGACCGTTTTATTCGGAAAGGATTCTATACGGTTGGGGCATTAAAGACCAACCGAATCCTTTATCCATGCGGGATCCGTCAAAAAGCCAGTGCATTTGCCCTTCATTTGCGGAAAACAGACCCGGATGTCAGCCTCGTGACCGTTGGCAGCCGTGAATTCTATGTATACCGCTATGAAGGGGAGTTGAATGGCATTCCAAATGCAGCGGTGATCCTCAGCTATCCGAAGGATGGATTTGGGAATCCCAAAGCATTGCGTGTATTTCTCTCTACAAATGCAGAGTTATCCACGCAGGAGATCCTGGACACCTATACGAAACGGTGGCCGATTGAATTATTTTTCCGGCAGAGCAAAAGTAAACTTGCGCTGGATAGTTATCAAATCCGATCCCGTCAGGGAATCCAAAGGTATTGGCTGATCATGTCGTTGGTCCACTATTTGTGCTGTATGCATTCTGGAAACTACTGCACATTCGAAGAGGGATACGCATCCTTGAAGCAGCAGCTAAAGCAGGAACAGTTTGCAAACCTGTACCGCCTCATAAAAAGCAGCGCCTCATTCGAAGAAGCTTTTAAGTTTGTGGGATAAGTTTGTGCAAAATTCGATATTTGCTCATTTATAGTATAAAATAATTTTTCAGTGACATAGAACCCTTCCCGGAAGACTTTTTTATGTTAGCTGAACTGCTGTAATGTTCCTGCAGCATAAAAAAAGAGACACACAGACAGCTGTTTTAACTGTCCATGAGTCTCATCGTTTACTGTAATACCGGGTGCATATGGCACCATTATGTCGATAGTACTACACACTCTTCAAAACATATCTGAAAAATGTTCCGGAATATGCCGATTACTCCCTCGCGGAGAATGACCTTATTTTATCATATTGATCTATATTTATCAAGTAGATTTTTGTCAGTCTGGAGCTCATAAGCACCACCTCGTTCCTGTTCACATCAACACGCTTCACGATGCCAAAAATATGCACCTCCTAGTCAACAAATATCAATCATGTATTGACTCAAATGATGATTCTTTAAATTCCAGTCATCAGTTTCCCTGACATACGTTGACTTATATGACAATTCTTCAAATTCCAGTCATATGCTTTCCCGATATTCGTTGACTTATATGGCGATTCTTCGAATTCCAGTCATATGCTTTCCCGGCATTCGTTGACTTATATGGCAATTCTTCGAATTCTAGTCATCATTTTACCCGGCATTTGTTGACTTATATGGCGATTCTTCGAATTCTAGTCACCTTCTCATCCAGTTTTTATTCTAGTTTTTATTCTAGTTTAGACAATAAAGCGCAACTTTCAACGGTACTTTCATTGTCCTAACAAAGTTCCTGTATTTCCCTGTCTCCAAAATACACCGGAAAACGGAACTTTATGTGCTTCAGGAATCTGCCATCCGGCTGCTCCTGCTCGTAAATGTCCACCTGTTCCACAAAGCTGTTAAGAAATTCTTTCTTCTCCAGGTCGGTGAACTTATCATATAGTTTATCAAAATATAAAAGAAATTGATAGACGTTTTCTTCTGATATTTTCTGTTGCCGGATATTCAGCAGGCGGTTCTTGACTTCTTCTATACTGTTCTCCACGCCTTCAATCTCATCATACAAACGGTATAACCTTGTCTCCATATCCTGATATTTCTTCTCATAAAATTTATCCATGATATCCAGGCTATCCATCTGCTGTCCAAGTCTTCCTTTTGCTCCGGTCAACTGCCTGTACTGTTTTTCCAGTCTTTCAATCTCTTTTTCTATTTCTTCTGTATCAATTCTTGAACCGATTTTATTCAGAATTGCTTCTTCAAATTTCGGATTCTTCACCAGCTTCCGAATAACTTCTTCCACTGCATTGTTAATCTTCTCTTCGCTCCATTGTTTACGATATCCACATTTATGACCATCTACCAGGCGACGATGTTTGCAGGCATAATAGAAATAATCCTTATATAAAGTTCCGTCTTTCTTTTTCTTTCGGTTCACGTTTCCATACATACCGCTTCCACATAACGGACATCTCAATATTCCGGATAAAATATGCTCATGATCGAGGCTATGTGTCTTTTCATATTTCACACCTGTTTTTTCCCGTTTTTGATGAGCCAGCTCCCAGTCTGTTTCTGAAATAATCCCTTCGTGGATACCATCGTGCAGCATATAATTTTCCTGCTTTTCAATGCGATATTCATTTCTTGTACCAGAGACTTTCTCGTTTTTCCTTCGTCCATAAGCCAGCTTTCCACAGTATACCGGATTATCCAGAACGCCTTTTATAAATGAAGCGGCAAATGCGTCCAAAGTGTTATTCTGTCGTTTTTTCTTTTTATATCCATGCTGGTTCAGCCATGTAGCAATCGCAGAAATTCCCATATTGGTATGAATAAATTTATCATAGATCAGACGAATAATCTCTGCTTCGTCCTCTGCGATCTGCAATTCTCCATTTACCAATTCATAGCCATATGGAGCAAATCCATCGTTCCATTTTCCTTCCCTGGCTTTCTGCTTACGTCCCTCCATTGTCTGAACAAGGATATTCTCTCGTTCAATCTCTGCCACCGCAGACAGAACAGAAATCATCAGCTTTCCGCTATCTTTTGAGCTGTCAATTCCATCTTCTACACAGATCAGATTCACTCCAAAATCCTGCATCCTCTGCAAAGAATTTAAAACATCTGCCGCATTATGCCCGAATCTGGAAAGCTTGAACACCAGTACAAACTGCACCTCATCTGTTCCATTCTCAATATTATCCAACATTCTCTGAAATTCCGGTCTGCCCTCTACGCTCTTTCCAGACTTACCTTCGTCTGAATACTCATTTACGATTTCCATGTTCTGAAATTCTGCATATCTCTTAAGTTTTTCTCTCTGGGCATCCAGACTGTAACCATCTACCTGCATGGTTGTGGATACCCTGGTATATATATCGCATTTAATCTTTTTATTCACTTTTCCTCCCTTCCTCAGAACATCCCAAAGCAATTTCCAACAATTCAATTGCAACTTGTGAATTTCTGATACGCATTAAGTTATCCCAGACATCAGCTTTTCCAAGTAGATTCATCCCGCCATGCCATACTATTTCATCATCAATAACAGCAAAACATTCTTCTACTTCTGTTCTTGTTATCACATTTATTCCTACCAATTGCATTGCTCTGATTAATTCATAACATACATCTGACTTTCCGTAAGTAATATCTTCCGGATCTGTTGTAATAACTGTGACCTTTACCCCTACTTCCTGTCTCTTCTTTATTAGTAATAAAAATCTGTCAATTTTATCCTGTCTGATATCCGGACTGGAAATTACCACCATTTTTTCTGACTCTACAATATCTTGCTCAAATTTTTCGGTATAATTTACAGAATCAAATATTGCATTTACTAGTTGTTTAGGTTGCGACTCTTGCGTCCAGATTGAAAATCCTGTCTTCCTGTATGTTCTCAATCTTTTTGCATACATTTTATCAAAATAACGCACATGAGAATCGATATAATCATACACATAAACGGCTTCTTTTCCGACATAATCTCTGTTTAATCTACCTACATACTGTTCCAGGCGTCCTTCAAAAGATACAGGTGCTGCAAGCATTAATACATCCAGTCTTGGAAAATCAAATCCTTCTCCTATCTTCTGACCGGTTGCCACTAATACAAGTGATTCACTTCCAGGTACCTGTTTTAATCTTCCTCTTATTTCTGTATTTTCCTTATCAGAATTATCACCATATAAAAGGAATACATGATCAGCTTTTCCCTTCAGGGCATCATATAAAAATTTTGCATGTTCCTTAAATCTCGTTAAAATTACAGGAGTCTGTTTTCTCGTAATACAGGTTATAACATCATCTACAATCATTTCATTACGCACCTTACTGGTACTAATCAAATTATATGCTTTATTAATATTATCCTTGCTTTCTGCAGTATCAACTACTCTTGTGTATCTTGGGACAAAATAATGTCCAATCCCCTGTTCCTTAGCCCTCTCCAACGCAGTAAATCTATGTCTCAAAGGTCCCAGCAGCATATAGATAATCCGATCAAGACTGTCGCCACGTTTAGGCGTAGCAGAAACACCATACACGTATTTTGCATTTATTTTCTGCAATAATTCCATAGATGTATTAGAAGCTGCGTGATGACATTCATCCATAATTACCATTCCGTAAGAATTAATTCGTTCATTAAATTTTCCTCTGCTGTACATCGAACCAACCATTGCAACATCTATGATCCCCGTCAATGTATTTTTATTTCCGTGCAAAACGCCTATCACACTACTTCTTTTTTTCTTTCTTCCTACTACAATATATTTATGGTTAATATCCCTTACATCCAGTAAGGAATTATCCATCTTGTTGCTTAAGCTGTTAGAATGTAGGTAGCAATTGGATATCTTTTTCTTCCTTGGACTTCGCGTCCGTAAAACAGACTGATAACCAGTTCCTCATTCGCAGCGTTCGTTTTATGCAGGTTGAATCACCTTAGGTGCATTCGTGTCACACCACAGTAGATTGAATAGGCAATGAGTAAAACTGGTACTTATCCATTGCAATAATCTTAAGGAGTGACAATTTATGAACGCAGTAGGTATCGATGTTTCTAAAAGTAAAAGTGTGGTTGCTATTATGCGGCCTTTCGGTGAAATTGTTTCCACACCTTTCGAAATCAAACACACAGCCAGCGATATCCATTCACTTATAGAACTCATCAACTCTGTTGAAGGTGAGTCTCGAATCGTAATGGAGCACACAGGACGTTATTATGAAGTCCTCGCTCATCAGCTTTTGGAGGCAAATCTTTTCGTCAGTGCCATTAACCCAAAACTTATCAAAGACTTTGATAATGATTCTCTTCGTAAAGTGAAATCTGACAAAGCGGATGCTGTTAAGATTGCCCGATATGCTCTTGACAAATGGCAAAACCTTAAACAGTATAATGTTATGGATGAATTACGCAATCAGCTCAAAACCATGAATCGCCAGTTCGGCTTTTACATGAAGCATAAGACAGCTATGAAAAATAATCTTATCGGCATCCTTGACCAAACCTATCCTGGTGTTAATACTTACTTTGACAGTCCTGCACGCAGTGACGGCAGCCAGAAATGGGTTGATTTTGCATCTACATACTGGCATGTGGACTGTGTCCGTAAAATGTCCCTGAATGCCTTTATCGACCATTATCAAAACTGGTGCAAACGCAAGAAGTACAACTTCAGTCAGTCAAAAGCTGAAGAAATCTATGGAAAAGCAAAGGAACTTGTTCCTGTACTTCCAAAGGATGCCATTACAAAGCTTATTATCAAGCAGGCTGTAGACCAGCTTAATAGTGCCTCTACAACTGTTGAGTCACTACGCACTCTCATGAATGAAACTGCATCCAAACTCCCGGAGTATCCTGTCGTTATGGCTATGAAAGGTGTTGGAACTTCACTTGGTCCTCAGTTGATGGCTGAGATTGGAAATGTTTCCCGTTTCACTCACAAAAGTGCTATTACTGCATTTGCCGGTGTAGATCCCGGTGTTAATGAATCCGGAACCTATGAACAAAAAAGTGTTCCTACCTCAAAACGAGGTTCCGCTGATCTAAGAAAGACTTTATTTCAGGTAATGGATGTCCTAATTAAAACGCATCCTCAAGATGATCCTGTTTATCAGTTCTTAGATAAGAAACGTGCTCAAGGCAAGCCTTACTATGTCTATATGACTGCAGGTGCCAACAAGTTTCTAAGAATCTACTACGGACGAGTGAAAGAATATCTCGCATCTCTTCCAGAGTCTTAATTATCCACCAAAATTTTCAGACCAGCACTGGCGTGGTGGTCTAATTTTGATACCCAATTTTCAACCTGTATAAATTTTTCAATATTCTTTCAATTTAGCCTTGACTTTTTATTTGCAGGCTGTTTTTGTTTCATATTCCGGTGGTTCTTCTCTTATCTCTAAGAAATGATTCAATTCATCAACCCACTGATTAAGCAAATCTTTACTTTGCAGCAAAATGAGCGTATTTACTTTTCGCTCTGCAATAAGGTAACTACATACTACAGTCTTTCCAAATGCAGTTGCCGCACTCAAAACCCCATCTGAATGTGATAATAATTTTTCTGCTGCTAATTCCTGTTGCATTCGCAAATCACCTTTAAAAGATACTCTAATAGGTTGTCCTGTTTCTCTTTGATCTGAGACATCAACTGAAATGCCTGCTTTTTCACATTCCTGAATAACATTTTCACGCAGTCCTCTCGGAATCTGTATATATCCATCTATATCCTTACCTAAATATACAGTACTAAAATTATAATAATTAGAATATCCCAGCCTTTTATTTTTGTAAAATTCCGGATTATCAAATGCCGCCAAACTACGAATCTGATTTTGTATTCTTGGCATAAGATTCAGAGTATCTATATAAACTCCATTTCCTAATACCACGTGCAGCTTGCCCACAACATCTGAATTACAAAACTCGCATTTCTTCTTCCATGGTTTCGGTCTGACATTCTTCTCAATATTAGTAAGCAATCCTCTGACTTCTGCTAATTCTCTCTGCCATTTTGCCATGCATTGTTCAATATCTTCTATTCCCAGCTTTCTTGTTTTATTAAAAAGAGCATCCCATTGATCAGGATATGCATTCCTATTTTCATCTACAAAAGCACTATTTCCATTTTTAAGTGCCTGCCCCTGTAATGGCAATGCAATTAAATTACCTATGCTGCTTGCCACATCCTGCGAAGGATACATTCTATCATAATAATGAAACGATTTCAGATTGATGGAAGTTGAACCCTTGTCTAACAGGAGAAATCCAAAATTCCTTGCTGTTGCCGCAGGTATTGCTTTTTTAAAGAAAATCCATACATGGGCACCTTTTCCAGATCGAGATCTCTCAACTAAAGGTCTGATACCATTAAGCTCACACATTTTTCTAAGCGCATCCACTTCTTTATGCCACTCATTATCCGTATTTGCAAAGTCCGTAACCTCTGCTCCTTTTTCGTGATTATCAAAATCAAATACAATAAATCTGCATGTACCATTTGGCAGTAAAGGATATACACCTATTACATCTGATCCATCTTCTTTTGTGCCTAACAAATGATCAATTATTTTTTTCACATCCAAACTTATCCATTTAGTATTTTCACATTCATCACAAATTACCTTCTCTTTACGTTGTTTAGGACAAATCCGGTCATTCCAACGATTTGCACATTGTGGAAAATAGCCCCCGTTCTTTCCCCGTCTGGCATATACATCTTCTCTTCCCCAAAACATCGAAAAGAAACGTATTGCCATTTTCTCTGTAATATACGGTGGATTTACAATACGATTCCCTTGATCCAGGTCATATTCTTCTGCACTTTCTATTTTTTCTTCAAAAGGATTCACCTCTTCATATGAAATGCCTGCTTTCTTCAATTTATCTTTTAATATCTTGTTCTCATATTCAAGCAACCTAACCATCTTTCTCAATGAATCCGCATCATATGCTTCTATGTTCAAACCTTCCACCTACACTTCTTATTATTTCGTAATGTAACCTTCATTTCATGTCCCAACTTTATTTTAGTACTTGTTCCAACTATTTTCAATACTTATTTTCCGTATTGACGCATTTCTTCGCCAATCGTATAATTAAGTTAGATACAGAGCATTTCTGTTATCAAAATATTGCCCGCCCACCATTGGCGACTTATAAATGATTGGCTCGAAAATATTGTTCGCTTACCGGAAGCGTCTAATAAATGTCCGGCTTGAAAATTATTTAGAAATAATTTCTGTTTTTGATATTGTGTTTTTATCACACATTGCATATACTATAAATACACAAAAAAACCAAAAAAGAGGAGGTGTTAGTATGGCTACTTCAAGTATTACTCATAATTTTGTCGTATCCAATCCAAATAGCGTAAAGCGTTTTGTCGCAGCAATTGACGAAGCCGACCGTGACCGCACACCAAAGCAGACACTTCCCGGACGTCAGTTAACGAACCCACAGGAAATCTTAGCTTTAATGTCAAAAAGGAAGAAAAAACATGTCTGATAAATATTTTACCGTTAATATTCGGGCATATTTGGATAAAGACGAACCGACATATATCGGAGAGGAAAGTCTTTACGACTTACTCTCCGATTTTTCTTGTCCCAAAAATCCCGATGTGGAATACTTTTTATTACATAATGCGATTGAGTTTACCAAAAAAGATCAATCTATCACTTATCTGGTATTTGATGCTGAAGATGCTTCACTGGTTGGTTATTTTTCACTTACAGTAAAACCAATTTCTGTCCGTGCTTCAAATATCAGCAAGACAATGGCAAAAAAGCTGTCCCGTGTCAGTATTTTGGATGAAGAAACACAATCCTATACTACCGCAGCTTACCTGATTGCCCAGTTGGGAAAGAACTATTCTCTTCCAAAGAACAAACGAATCCCTGGAAATATTCTACTGGGATTTGCACTGGAAACCATATCCAGTCTCAAATATTCCGTAGGCGGCGTTATGGAGTTTCTTGAATGCGAAGATAATGAATTTCTTCTGAGCTTTTATACACAGAATCATTTCAAGCCATTTGATACTCGTATTACCGCTTCCCAGAATAATGAGTCACACACTCTGCATCAGCTTTTAAAATTTATTTGATTTAAAAATACATGAAAAAAGCGACAGTCTGATTTACATTTTGTATTTCAGGAAACTGCCGCTTCTTTTTCTTCCTTATTCTGTTTTTCTTCCTCCAACTCCCGGAGGACTTCTTCGCCGTACTTATCAATCATCCGTACCAGAAAATCAATGCACCGCTCAAATTCAATATTCTGTTGCATAAGCTCCTCCCGTTATTGTTTGTTCTGAGCTTATTTTACAGAACCTGCCTGAAAACCACATTGAATAGAAATTGATTGTAAATTGACACAATCACTTTAAAAATATCCGCATTTTCTTGAATCGAATGTATGTTCGCGCTATGATAGATATACTCAATCTTAACTACGAAAGGGGAATTTCTATTGAATCGATGCGATTTTTCTTCTATTAGCACTTGCTTAAAAAATCATATCAGCGAAAGTAATCAAATGAGTCAGCCTGATTTTTTATACGAATTATTTGAAGATTTTATGGATGATCCGGCAAATCAGGATTTTTCAATGGATAACGGTCTGGTTTGCCGCTGGATGACCGGTCAGGCAAAGATCAGTCCTAAAATATCCGCTTACTATTCCAAGCCATACTGTACTCTGCCATTAAAAGAAATAGAGGATACGAACGCTCTCTTACAGCTGGCATCAGTATTTTATTCAGAGGCAGACACGTACCGGACAACAGTTGAAAAGATCATCGAAACTGTTCACTCTCATACTTTTGCCGTGGAACTGGCAGCAAAACTTCTGGAAAATGGAATCTCAACTCCAGACCAGTTATTAACAAGACTTCAGGTGGAAAAAGCATCTTTCCATAACGAAGATAAAATTAAAATAATCAAAGATGGACAAAGCAGCAAAGCCACCTATTACAGTCATATCCATACGCTGTTTTCGTTATACACTTTATCTCTTAAACAGCAGGATATCATGTGTAATATGTGCTTTCTTCCTTCCACCGGTATTTCTGCCCGTATATTTGCCAAATGGCTGGAATTGCCCACACTAAATGAGATCAACGATTTAATTGAGACTGGTTTTGTCCAAACAACAAAACGTCGCACTATCTCTCTGCATCCGATGATTCAGGAAATCACCCTTTCAGAGACAAAACCATCTGTAACTCGTTGCCACATATTACTGGATTCTTTACAGCACATATGTTTAATGCATGGAATGGAAGTAGATTATTATAAAAAGCTATTTCAAACAATCGGAAATATCATAGTATTGATTGAAAAGGATGATATACCAAAGTATCTGCTTTTTCTGGAAAATGCATTTCCATACATGGATAACTATAACTACCACAAAGGTATGAATGGAATCATTCAGGAACTGACGGGGCTGTTAAAGACAAAAAACATTGGAACCATTTATCTGATGACCGCCAATCTTTCACACGCCAAAACACATTTTAAAAAAGCTTTCAAAATATATGAAAAGATCTGGGCTGATGAGCCTGAAATGATTGAAGCAAAATATCGGGAGATTCAGGAGTTATATCCACAGATTGGATTTTGCATTGGAAAAAATCTATCCGGTCTTTTAACAAAATAAGCATAATTTACGGCGGGCAACTTGCCCGCCGTTATATTCAACTATTCGTCAAATAAATATATGCATCTTCCAAAGTGATATCATTATCCAGGACACAATTCTCATTTGGCTTTCCTTTGCTTAATACTTTCATATGAATTCCATTTTCTACATACTGCTTAGATGATATAGAATAATTGGCTTCTAACAAACGGGCTTCTTCTGCGTTTTGTACCGTACAATTCCAAACACAGCCCTTTGCATTTTCCAGCAACCCACTCACGCTTCCAGAATATAAAAAACTTCCCTTTTTCATAATGGCAAGCTGTGTACAGGTTGCTGCTAAATCTTCTACTACATGAGTGGAAAACAGCACAGTTCTATCCTTTGAAAAATCAACCAAAAGATTGCGGATCCTGATTCTTTCTTCCGGATCTAACCCGGTGGTAGGTTCATCAATAATCAAAAAATCCGGATTATTAAGAAGTGCCTGTATGAGTCCGACACGTCTCTTCATACCACCAGATAATTGCCGCATTTTTTTATTCTGATGCTCTGTAAGAGAAGTCTTTTCCAGATAATAGGTAATTCTTTGTTCGAGGTCATTTCTGGCTACTCCTGACAGTCCCCCCATATATACAAGACATTCTTTCACCGTAAGATTCGGATATAAGTCGATTTCCTGTGGAAGATAACCAATCTTTTTCTGTATTTTCTCATAATTTCCCTCGTTATACAGAATTCCATCAAGGGAAACCATTCCTTCCGTTTGTTTTAAAACAGTTGTAAGAACCCTCATCAAAGTGGTTTTTCCGGCACCATTCTCACCCAAAAGTCCGTAAATTCCCTTAGGTATTTCAAGAGATGCCTTATTTACTGCAACTACACCATTTTTAAATCTAACTGTTAAATCATTTATTCTAATACTCATAATCTATCCTCTTTTCTTTAAAGTCATTGGTAATACTGCAAATAAAAACAGCCCCGCTATAAAAGACACAAGCGTTCCATAAATCCAACTCTCGGACATTAATTGAGTAGGTTCACAAAAGCTGAAAGAAAACAATCCCAGATTTCCGAAAAATGAACTTCCCGCTTTTGATATAAGTCCAATGACAATTCCAAATAAACATCCAATACCTGCCCACATATTTCGAAGCAATGTACACAAAATCACAGAGCATATACTCCAAAGCCAGATAGTTCCAAACATTGCAATGAAATATAAAAGAAATATCTGAATACCCGAAATGCCTTCGTTTACACTGCCCGGTTTTTGCCAAAAAAACAAAACATATCCAACACAGGAAAGTATTAATAAATATAATATTTGAACGCCCACTCTCTGCGATATTACTTTTAACTGCTTTTTTTGATCATACAAATGAAATACATCGGCACGCTTACTTTTTACTTCCATCAAATATGTGTCACTACAAAAAATAATTGTTAAAAATGCTATTGGCGACTGAATCGCTGAACCGATTTCTTCATAGTATATAATCGGATGAATAGCACACAATATCAGTATAAATGCACATGAATAAAAAATCTTATATAACGACAGGCAGTTTTTTAGTTCCGTTTTCAATGAACCCTCCTCCTTTTCCAGATTGTAACAGAAATACATACTAATATAACTGATGAAATTACAAGAATAATCTGATTTATGTTTGACATTTTGGCTACATGTGTTTCAAAAAATCTGCCAGGGAATCGCACCATAATAGAGAACGGTCTCATATAATAAATATCATTCTTCATGGTCAGCATATTTGAATATATAATGTGTAAAAACAAGATTGGTGCTGCCGGAAGCGGATTTTTAAATATTAATGCTGTAATTGTATAGACACAACATATCATCAAAAGATTCGGAACAATATAGATCAGAGAATTCACGCAAAAATCAATTGGTGTTACTGGAAAGCCCGATTCTAAAGACGTTTTCAAACACAGCATAAAGAATATAACATTCAAAATCACTAATACTCCCAGCATACTAATGAATCCGCTTATTACTTTCCCACATATATATTGGATTGCCGTAACAGGCTTTGTATGTAATAATTCATAGGTACTTTTTCGTGTATCCTGAATAAATAAAAATGATAGCAAGACTGTTGCAAAAAAGGCCATATGCAATCCTGCAAAATCCGTAAATTTTTTGGCAAAGTACCAGGAAAAAGAATGTTCGGATAATTTCCGCTCGATATAATGATTGATTTCTTCTGCTGTCCCCTTATGAATTTCAAGGTCCTCATAAGCATATATTGCATTATAATAGCCATATTGGGATTCCAAAAACTCAGAAGCAGTCTTTACATCCATATTCTGAATTTCTTTCATTACATGATCTGCTTCCTGCCTGCTAAATCCAAAACCATTTTTGGAGGTGTCCATTAACGTCTCTTTGATCGTATCTTCCCACTCCCTTCTTCTTTCTTTATCATCAGATGTGGGAATGTACCCATCCATGACATCAGCATCTTCCAATGCTACGTCATTTTGTGTGATCTGTTCATTCTGTTTGATATAATGAATTTGCAAATACGATGACAGACATTGATACATACTGGCAACTATAATAATCAAGCCAATCCACAAAACAGGGTTCTTTAAATAATCAAGTATACTTCTTTTTATGATTGTTTTCATTGTATCTCTTCCTTTCTTTATTTCTTTAACAACATCATACAAATCAATTCTCAATAAATTCACAACAAAAAAGACTAAAACCACTTTATTTGTGATTTCAGCCTTATAAAGTATTTTTATTCAGCTTTGAAAAGAGCTTCTACATGAGCACCGCCTTGTCTGGCATTATATATTTTCAAATTTCCTCCATGCTTTTCACAGAAAATACGAGAAATATACATACCAAGGCCAAAATGCTTTAAATCATCTTGTGGATTCTTATGATAAAATGGCTCTGTTACTTTTTCCTCAGTATCCACAAATCCTATTCCATCATCTTCAACAGAAATTATAAGAAAACCATCCTTTTTCTTTATCTGCAAAGCAATACTTTTTTGTGCATATCGAACCGCATTTTCCAGTAAGTTGTCTGTCACTTCCATGACAAGTTCCTCATCCACTTTCACAATGTTTTGTTCCTGCACTCTTTCTACCTTACATAATTTACTTTCCTTCTTGGACAGCATGGCAGCTTCTGCCTCAATCTTTTTTGCCAGTTCCGATAACTCTATCTCTGAGCATTGCAGTTCCCTCTGTTCTAAATGGGACATTTTTCTCATGTTTTCCGTGAAATGCTCTATACGGTCAATCTGATACATGCCTGTTTGTAAGATATCAATAACATCCTCTGTTTTTATACTCTCGGCAGAAACAAACTCTAAGAGCATTTCCTGATACCCACGCAATATGGAAAGTGGAGAACGTATATCATGTGCAATTGCATTCCGCAAAGCCTTCTCGTCATCAATCATTCGCCACATCTTTCTGTTGTTATCTGCTAAATCACTTCGCATCATTTCAAATTCTTTACACAAAGTTCCCATCTCATCTTTATTTTCATAGGACACATGAAAATCCAGTTCATTATCTGCAATCATTTGTGAGGCATCTTTTAGTTCCTGTAGAGGTGTCTTTAACTTATTTTTATAAAAAAAGAATACCGCAACAACACTCCCAACAATCGAAAAAATCAGTACCGAATATGTTTCCATAAAGTCACACATTTCCGAAAGATGATAGTCCAAACGATTCATCTGCGATTGATTAGGTCTTGATATCTCAATCTCGTATTTCTTTCCATATTGCTGAAACACGTCCGTATAATCTGCATAATCAATATATTTTTCCCATATTTTATTCTGCATATTTCCTGCAAAATGAACTGTAAATCCAGATAACAGAAATGCTGCCGTTAAGCTGATCACAAAATAAAGCAGAATTGTTTTTTTCAGTGACAAGTTTCTTATTTTTTCCATCGGTATCCAATCCCCCATACAGTTTCTATGTATTCTTTTTCTGAATAATCCGCTATTTTTTTCCTTATACGCCGTACTAATTCCGTTATCGTTCTACTGTCTCCTTCCGCATCATATCCACAGACTTGTGCATATATACGTTCTTTATCAAACACCTGCCCTGGATGCATGGATAAAAATTCAATAATCTGATATTCAATTTTTGTGAACTCTATCCTGTGTCCAGCTATAGCTACTATTTTTTCAGAATAATCCATCAGCATTTCATCCATGAAACGGTATTCCGTTTTTTGTTGATGCCTTTCTTCTCTCTTTATGTTTGTGACAATCCTCGCTTCCAACTCCCGAAGACTAAATGGTTTCGTAATATAATCATCCCCACCTGAAAGCAACCCATTAATTTTATCATCTTCGTCAACTCTTGCTGTTAGAAATAAAATTGGACATAACACTTTACTGCGTATCAGACGACATACTTCAATCCCATCCATGCGTGGCATATTGATATCCAACAAAATAATATCCGGTTTCATTTTTATTTTATTTAATGCTTCCATTCCATCTGTAGCCGTAATGGTTTCATATTGTTTCATATTAAAATAACTACAAAGCATTTTCACCAATTCTTTATCATCATCGACAACTAAAATCTTGTATTTCATCCAAACCACCTCCAGTATCCATATTATACGATAAAAAACAATGAAATCACAACAAGAGTACATGAAGAATGTACGCACAATATATCTTTTTTCTCAATTCCAGCTCAATTTCCACTCAATGTCTTTTACCTCCGATTTTCGTATGCTTATCTCACAGCAAAGCAGTACCACACCGGTATGACCTGCTGAATCAATCAATACGAAAACGGAGGTATTTTTTATGCGAGAACTCAAAAACACAAAAATCATCGCTGTAGATCATGGCTATGGCAATATGAAAACAGCAAACACCGTCACACCAACCGGAATCAAAGCCTATGAAACCGAACCAATCTTCACCGGGAATATTCTGGAATATAACGGCATTTACTACCGGATTGGCGAAGGACACAAAGAATTTATCCCGGATAAAGCTATGGACGAAGAATATTATCTTCTGACGCTAATGGCTATTGCAAGGGAACTGAATGTCTTTTCCATCCGTGAAGCAGATGTTCATCTGGCTGCCGGACTTCCTCTGACATGGATCAGAAATCAAAGAGAAGCTTTTCGTTCCTATCTGCTCCAGAATCCAGAAGTCCATTACCGTTTCAACGGCAAAGAATATCATCTCCACTTTGCGGGATGTAGCCTTTACCCACAGGGATATCCGGCTATTGTAAACCACCTTGGAAATTTCAAGGGAACTAATCTCCTTGCAGATATCGGAAACGGAACCATGAACATTCTGTATATTAACAATAAGAAAGCTCAGGAGAGCCGATGCTGGACAGAAAAACTTGGTGTAAACCAGTGCATGATTGCCGCAAAGAACGCTGTTCTGGACAAATTCGGAGTGAAAATTGAAGAATCCACAGTAGAACAGATTCTGCGGTTTGGAACAGCTGACATTTCAGCACCATATCTGGATTGTATCAGTTCTATTGCCAGACAGTATGTGGCAGAACTTTTTTCCACGCTCCGCAAATATGAATACAATCCTGACCTGATGCGCCTGTATGTGATTGGCGGTGGTGGATGCCTGATTCGTAACTTCGGAACGTATGACAAATCACGAGTCACCATCATTGATGACATCTGCGCCACCGCCAAAGGTTACGAATGGGGGATTGTAATTATTCGTATTTTAGTTTTAATTCATCAATCCATGTTTCAATGGATTGTGCAAGAACGAATTGTTGTTGCAAGACCGCTAATCCTGTTTGTGGGATTTCGGGTACATTTTCTTTCGCTTTCAAATTTTTTTCCAGATATGATTTTAGTGTTTTTATATTGGCTTCAATATCTGTTAGGCATTTCATTTGATTTTCTGGCAAAAGGGCATCCAAGTTGACAATGACTGCATTAAAATCCAAGAAGATTTGAACGGGTTTTGCGGATATTTCAAACATAAGATTTTCAAGCTGTTTTTCACCCGCTTCTGTTAAGGAGTAGATTGCCTTTTCTGGCATTTTTCCCTCTTTGACTATGTTGCTTGAAATGTATCCCTTTTCCTCTAACTGGATAACTTTTTTATAGATTGACGGAGTGCTGATTTTTACCCATTTTGATATGTTGCGGTATTCAACCAATTTTTGGATGTCGTAAGCACTTAGGGCTTCCTTTTTCAGCATTCCTAATACGATTAAATCTATTGTTGCCATGATATTCTCCTTTCTCTATTGACAACTACTATAATTTATAGTAGTATATGCAACACAGCTTTAATTACTGTAATTTATACTACTATATTTTATACTCAAAATCAAGAAAAGGAGTGTTAATTATGAGTCAACAAAACAAGAAAATGCAGCTATTAGGTAACGCACCTATCCCTCAAGCCCTATTAGCAATGGGTATCCCGACAATGATTGGAATGTTGGTAAACGCATTATACAATCTGGTGGATGCCTATTTTGTTGGAGGATTGGGAGAGAGCCAGATGGGAGCAATTTCAGTTGTGTACCCATTAGGACAGGTTGTGGTTGGTTTAGGGTTGCTATTTGGAAATGGGGCAGCATCCTACATTTCCAGATTGTTAGGACGCAATGATAAGGAAAAGGCAAACCAAGTTGTCAGCACAGCCTTATACAGCAGCGTTTTTGTCGGGGCAGTTATGATTATCCTATCTGTCATTTTTCTAAAGCCGATACTAAGTATTTTGGGAGCGACAGAGAGTATTTTGCCCTATGCGGTCACATATGGAAGTATTTATATTATTTCCTGCATCTTCAATGTCTTTAATGTCACAATGAATAATATCGTGACAAGCGAGGGAGCAGCAAAGACGACCATGTGCGCTCTGCTGATTGGAGCCGTACTGAATATTGCATTAGACCCTATATTTATTTATGTACTGGATTTGGGAGTGGCAGGAGCCGCCATTGCTACTGCAATTTCACAGGTAGTATCTACTCTGGTGTATCTATTTTATATTTTTGGAAAGAAGAGTGTATTTGATTTTAAAATAAAGAATTACTACCTTTCAAAAGAGGTTGCATCGGAAATTTTTAAGATTGGTATTCCAACGCTTGTGTTCCAGATATTAACAAGCCTTTCCATTTCTCTCATCAACAATGCGGCGGCTGATTATGGAGATGCTGCAATCGCAGGAATGGGAGTTGTGATACGCCTTGTTTCAATGGGAAGTCTAACAATATTTGGTTTTATTAAAGGCTTTCAGCCAATCGCAGGGTACAGCTATGGAGCGAAAAAATTCAACCGCCTGCATGAAGCAATTAAAACCTCTATTATCTGGTCAACCATATTTTGTGTTGTTTATGGATTGATACTGGCTTTATTTTCAACGTCCATCGTGTCACAATTCGCAAGTGGCAATCTGGAGATGATGAAAGTAGGGGCAAGCTCATTAAGGGTAAATGGAATTTCTCTCATGCTGTTTGGCTTCTATACCGTATATTCCTCATTATTCCTTGCTTTAGGAAAAGGGAAAGAAGGCTTTATTCTCGGAGCTTGCAGGCAGGGAATTTGCTTTGTGCCAGTTATTCTCGTTCTGCCTATGATATGGGGATTGAATGGTATTCTGTATGCTCAGCCAGTTGCAGATGTGCTTTCTGCTATTATTACGGTATTTATGGCTATCCATCTTCACAGAGAATTAAATGAAGCAGAAAAGCAAGCGGCTATTGCAGGAACTAATGAAGTACATTAAGGGAGATGTTTTATGCAAAATGAAAAATGGGTGCTTTGCCCCGTTTGTGGAAACAAAACACGGATAAAAATAAGAGAAAATACGGTACTTCTTAATTTTCCGCTTTTTTGTCCTAAGTGTAGGCAGGAACAGCTTATAAATGTTCAACAATTAAAAGTAACTATCATCAAAGAGCCAGACGCACAGACGCAGAGCCGATGAATTTGCGAGGTAACTTGCAGTTCATTGGCTCTTTCTTTATACAGAATAGGTTGGATAAGCCCACCGAATAAAAAAAATGGTGCTTTTGGTGGGCGGATTTATCATGCCCTAATAAAAACTTATCTTCCCTCTAAACCCGTTTTGAGTTTGGAGGGATTTTTATGTGTTGGGCAAATCCAACCACGCTGCTTATCAGAAGCAGCAGCTATTTACATAGTGTCACGCACAAGTGAGGATAACTTGTTAAAAAAAGCCTTTCCTTATTTATCTTGACTTCCAATCATAGCACCTTCTTTTTGAGTACAAAAAAATCGCCACCTGCTGCGAAGTGACGATTTGTGTATTTGATATTCTGTTTTAACGGATAAGCCAACTGTAATCTTTACGGCAGTCAAGGATATAATCCACATAAACCGTATCATCTTGGATTTGGTAAAGAACGAGATACCACTTTGCAACAAACATCTTATGATATTTATTCGTCGGTATATACGCTTCTTCAAAAAATGGAAAACGCTGCGGCATACGTTCCAAAGAACGCATTGCTTCCATAAGCTCTTGCTTTTTCGCTTTGGCAGCATCTTTATTAACTTGTGCCATAAAACGAATATGCGTTCCCAACATACGCTTTGCCCTGTCGGAAACAATGACTTTATATTTTTTATCTGACATAGGCTTATACCTCTGCGATTACGTCGTCAAGGTAAGCATCGAGTTCATCAAGAGTGCAGCCGTTTCTTCCTGCTATTCTGTCTTCTTCGACAGCAAGCAGTTCTTCTCTTAGCTTCAGCATTTTTTCCCGACGGTTATAAGTTTCAATATCCATAACAACCAAATCTCCTTCACCATTCTTTGTAAGGAATATCGGCTCTGCCGTTTTACGACACATATCTGCTATCTCGTTGTAGTTCTGGCGGATTGCTGCTGATGGACGAATATTCATATTTGCACCTCCTTGAAACAGTTGTGATAGTAATATTCTAACCATATTATACTCATTTCATACAACAAAGTCAACGGATATAGAAAAATTTACATTTACAAGCCCATCATTTCTCTTACAACACGGTCTGCCATTTTTACTGCACCCACCAGAACGAGCATATTAAAAACAAGCTCCCCGATATAGCTCCATACCATTGTAACCGCCGCAGCATCGGGATTGACCACAGGCGGAGAAGAAGCAAACAGGGAAAGGATAATGCAGGCAAGCACGATAACCGCACCTTCAAGACACACGGCGGCATAGCTCTTAATGAAGCTCTTGCCAACGCTCTGGCTCGGCTCTCCCGCAAAAGCGGAAAGGGGTACGGGTGCAATGGCAGTATAGATATACAGCTTGAAAAACCTGCCGTATACCGACATAATCATTATGAATGACAGCACCGTAATAAACAGTCCGCCTATCAGCGTGACCGCCCATAGCGGGATACTCTCAAAAAATCCGCAGTCTTCAACGGCTGTCACGATTTCCTGCGGCAACACCGTCTGCTGTGCCGAGCCAAATCCTGCGGCATTCATAATCGTGGAAATCATACCCTGCACAATCTTAAACAGTGCCATCATCAGTTCTAATCCGTAGGTCACTGCACCTTTGGCAATGGCAAAGCGGATAAACAGCTTCAAAGCCTGCTCTGGTCGCTTGACTTCTGTAAAATTTCCGCAGGTACGCATCACACCCACAACAAAGAACAGCACCAGTCGTTTCATAGCTTCCAACCGCATTTTATACGCAAACGCTTTCTCACTCGGCAAAATAACAGAGCGTTGGAGATTACTTTCCACCATAACAATAATGGCTCTTTGGCTTCATTGTATAATAGTAAAAAAGGACTGTCAAAACTATAACTTCACATTTCTTGGATTTACGATACAACAAATCACATTATACACATCTACTAGGTAATATAATTACCAATCCATAAAAATGTGATGATGCGTTCAAAGAGGATAATTCCTTAATCATTTTCATTGCAAATCACAATCAGATGACATTAGCAAATTTTCTAATTTATTCTGAGCAAATCTCTGAAGATAAAAATACTTATCAATAATTTTATAATTCATATTTCTATCAATTTGTTCAAAGCAAAAATCTATTAACTCTTTTATAAAACTTTCACCAGACAGATAGTAATCCTGCAAGATTATATTATTCTCTGGAAAGTGCAGATAATTATAGATATATTTTTCATCAATATCCTGTTCAATGATTCCCTCACCTGTTCCTGGCATTTTAGGAACCAGTCCCGCCCCCAAAATAGATATATATTCAGGGTTTTTTGCAACTATTTTATATTTTACTGATGATATATTTTCTAAAACTGCTTCAGCAATATAATCATCTATAACAATACGAGGATGAATTGCTATTTCTGACTCCATCTTATACGCCTTATTCACCGCATCTCCAAAAAACATACTTTTTGAAGGGTCAACATAAGCATCACCATAAGATATTCCACCTCTAAAAAGAATTCTTTCTTTAATGAATCGTAAAAATATTGGCTCACAATTACACAATGCCACTTTAAATAGTTCGCCCTCATCTTTACGTTCATCAGATGTTCCGTCTTTAAAGCCATAGAAAATATAAGCACAATCAGAAAATGTATATATTTTTCTAAAATACACCGTGTGCATCATATCATTTTGCTTGTTTCTTTCAAGCTCTTCATGAAAAATTTTGTTAATTTTATATGTCTCTTGAAAATCAACTCTATTTTGGCTTCCAAGAATATCTACAAATATGACTAAATATTTAGCGAAACCATTTGGCTCATTACTCATCAAAATCCACCTCTACTATTGTCCTTTTTCATTTAACTTCTTTATTACGCAAAGCTGTATCTGTTATAAACCTCGCCCATCCAAATACTGAATAGCTGTTGAAATCAAGGATAAGCATCGCTTATAAAAATACTCATAATGCCTTTTATCCTGAATATCCGTTTTTGTTGTTTCATGGTGTCGAATTCTAAAATTATTGCCAAGTATGGTAAGCTCATGAAATTCCTTTTCAAATAATTCTAAAAACAGTTGTTGATTATTACCCATATCCATTATAATCTTATTAACTGATTTCTTCTTATCTACAGTCGATGAGCAGTAATATGTCTTTAGTCTCTCAAATGCATCCCAAAGTTTCTCCACTGCAATTTGCAAATTGTTTTCATCATAATATTTTGAAGCCTCTTGTAATAACTCTTTCAGTCCTACTTCTTGAACAGACACTAATGAATTTTTATTTATCTGGGTATCAAATGTATTCATTAGCTTCCCCTTGGAAAGCTGAAACGGTATCTCATTCAGTTTTAATATAGCATTAATCTGTGGTTCAAAGTCATCTGAGATACTATGTTTCGCAAAAAACTCTATTGCGTCCAATACACAAAATGGAGAATTAGAAAGTATGAATGCTTGCAAATCAGCAGTTTCAACATATTCTTTTTTATCATTATAACACTTTGGCACATAAAATTGCCTTATTTCATTGAAAACATCCTCAGCTACTGTTGTATTATAATTCCATCCCGTTTCGTCAGTCGCTTGATATACGATATTATATCGCTCCAGAAACTGATAAATTTGATTTCTCGCTTTCCGCTTTATGGACAATACTATCTTTTTTGCTTTTATGTCCTTTGCATTTCGTTGAGAATATGGAATAAACAACGTATTATCTTCTTGCTGATATATTCTCCATCCATAAACATCACGATTGGATATTTTCTCAGCAGGGTAAATCTCATAACCGTCATTTTGTAATAGCTTGTTAATTGCCACTAAAAATTCTTTCCAGTATCCCTTATCATATCGAACAGCAGGGTGAAATACTTCACAAAGAAATTTTAAATATACTTCATCGCTACCATCTTGTAAATTGAATCTTTTGTCTTCAAAAACCCAGCAGTATGGATAATCATCATTATTCACTGTATGTTGCCAAATATCCTGTTCTGCACTTACAAATCTTGAATCAAAACTTGGCATTCTCTCCAAATCATATAATCTTTTAAGAAAATCTATTTCTTCAAGGCGACCATAATAATTATAAGTAACGGTTCGGGTTTGAAAAAATTCGTCTATCTCTAATCCATTCTGAAATAAATCTAAAATATCTCGCTTTGTTATTTCTGTAATACGGTTCACTCCATTTTCCTCCTTTCAAGCATATTCAACACTTATATATTGCTTCCCAAATATTTTAAAGAAAAAGCGTACCACTATTTTTAATGATACGCTCATCATTATTAAATCACTTCAAAATACTTCAATGCATCCTTTATCGCTTCCACTTTCTCCGCCGTCGGATGCTTCCTCGGCTGTTTCAATTCTTCTACCGCATTAGGAGCATCATACATCGGCAATCCTAAATCTCTCATTACCTCTGCGATATATGCGGTATGTACTTTGAAGCCGTATTTAGCTTCTATGTACTCCTTTATCATTTTGTAGGTCACTCGTTCCTTGGGCTTGTACTCTTCGGCTCTTTTAACGATATTATCAAGCGGAACTTTTCCCTCACCCTCGCCAAACTCAACTTTTACGTTGATATGTCCGTCTGGCTTTTTGTGGGAAAGCAGTAC